>Ga0255767_1000014_pt1 | contig 183967 bp, 191 predicted proteins | sample 071ome_24_FD_179967 | JGI IMG/M metagenome (GOLD analysis project Ga0255767, IMG submission 179967) | Coastal salt marsh microbial communities from the Groves Creek Marsh, Skidaway Island, Georgia - 071402CT metaG (version 2) | ecosystem: Environmental > Aquatic > Marine > Intertidal zone >...
GACTGAGGGCACCCCCGCTACCCAGGGGACGATCCGCAGGGTCGCGCAAGTACGTGATGGAGCAACCGAAGTCGGAGCCGTCGCCGAGGTGGTGCTCGATCTGATCGGCGAGGTATCCCGTGCTCACGAAGACTGTCCGAATCCCCTCGCTCACGAGGTGGAGGATGATCCACTCGATCACCGGTCGGTCCGCGACCTTCAGCAGAGGTTTCGGAACCGACTCCGTGAGTGCGCCGAGGCGCGTTCCCCGGCCGCCGGCCATGATGAGCGCAGCATTCGGGAGGGTCTTGGGCCCGATGATCTCGTTGAGGAGATGAATCCCGGTCACAGTTCCGTGCTCGTCGAGAATCGGAACGAATGAGACGTCTCGTGCGCGCATGAGGTCTAGCACATCGGCCCTCGATGTGCGATCGGACACGGTAAGCGGCTCGGGTTGCACAAAGTTGTCGACGACATCCCCGAGTTGGTAACCGGCCAACAGAGCTCTCCGGAGATCGCCATCGGAGACGACTCCGATGAGTTGGCTGTCCCCGCTGATGACGACCGCCCCGCGCGCATGGCCTTTCTCAATCGCCCCGAGCGCGTCGAGGATTGAATCACCGGGTCGAATCGTCAGATCGGCCAGCGGTGTTCGGACCGAAGACATATCGGGATTGTGCCACGCGTGTGGACCTTTGCGGACGGTTACGCTCATCGCGTGTCCAAGTTCGAAGGCCGACGGGCTGTGGTCCTCGGAACCGGCGGCCTGTCCCGTGAAATGGCGCAGTTGCTCACGCAGATCGTTGACGTCCCGAACTTCATGGGATTTGTGGCTGAGCGTGGATGCTCAGAGGGCGAAGGGCACTACCCGGCAACGATCGGCGATGATGACTGGCTGGTGGCGCAGGCTGGGACGGCGCAGTCACCGCTCGTTGTCCTTGGTGCCGGATTTCCGACGGCACGTCGACGAATGTGGGATACGGCGGCTGGGGCCGGACTCGAGGTCCTCGGTCTTGTCCACCCCACGGCGGTGGTGGATACCGACAGGGTCGAGCTCGGTGCCGGAGCGGTGATTTGTGCGGGTGTCGTCATCACCTGCGAGGTCTCGATCGGCGACGGCGCGATCGTCAATTGGAACGCGACCATCGGACACGACGCCCGGATAGGTCGCTTCACCGTCGTGAATCCCGGGGCGAACATCAGTGGCAACGTGGACGTGGGGGACGGCGTTCTCGTCGGTGCTGGGGCCGTCATCCTGCAGGGCCTCAAGATCGGCGACGGGGCGACCATCGGTGCAGGCGCCGTCGTCACGAAGGATGTAGTCGCTGGTCAGACAGTGGTCGGGGTTCCGGCCCGTGTTGTGGAGTCCCTCTGAGATGGAGCTCTGGTCTCGGATCCAGGGCGAAGGCCCCGTTGTCGTGATCGCGGAGGCGGGCGTGAATCACGATGGATCGGCTGACGACGCCCACGAGCTCGTCGAGCTCGCCGCGAGGACCGGCGCTGATGCGGTGAAGTTCCAGACCTTCAGGGTGGATGCCCTGACATCGACGGATGCCGCGAGTGCTGGGTATCAGATATCGGCGACCGGCCATCAGCAGCAGTATGAGATGTTGTCGAACCTGTCGTTGCCTGATTCGGCGTGGGCAGAACTCCACGAGCACGCGCATTCACTCGGTCTCGGGTTCCTGTCGACGCCGTTCGACCTCGAGAGCGCGGAGCTGCTGGCCGGACTGGGCATGGAGCTCGTCAAGGTGCCGAGTGGCGAGATCACCAATCTGCCGCTTCTCAGGGAGTTCGCGGCGATGTTCGACCACATGCTCATTAGCACGGGAATGGCATCTCTGGGTGAGGTCGAGTCAGCCGTATCAGCGATACGGGACCGAGCTGCCGGAGCGCTCATGCACTGTGTCTCCGCCTACCCGGCTCCCATCGACCAGTTGAATCTCGCCGCCATCGAGACCCTCCGGGAGCACTTCCGCCTGCCCGTCGGTTGGTCGGATCACTCCATCGGCCTCTCATCAGCTCAGATCGCGGTCGCGCTCGGAGCCACGGTTGTGGAGAAGCACGTGACGCTTGACCGCTCGCGCCGAGGGCCGGATCATGCTGCGTCGGCGGACGCCGACATGATGTCGGAGTTTGTCAGAGGAGTCCGACGTGCCGAGCAGATGGTCGGGAGCGGTGTCAAGGAGCCGCAGGCCTGTGAGCTCGACTCTCGGGAAGTGTCGAGAAGGTCGTGGCACTCACGGTCCCGACTCGAGCAAGGACACGTTCTCTGTCAGGAGGATCTCGTCGCCTTGCGTCCGGGATCGGGTATCAGTCCCGCGGAATCAGTCGTCGGCCGTCGTCTCTCAGTCTCGGTAGAGAGCGGGACTCTGCTGCGATACGAGATGCTCGATGGGTGATCGGGTGAGCGTCGCGGTTGTCACGACAACGCGGGCGGACTACCACATCCTCCGACCACTCATTGAGGATCTCGACAACGATCCGGCTTTCGACCTGGACCTGATCGTCACCGGCACCCACCACTCACCGGAGCATGGGAGCACGGTCGACATGGTCCGCAGCGCGATCGATTCGATCACTGAGATCGATGCCGGGTTTCGAAGCAGCGACGTGATTGAACTCGTCCGTTCGTGTGGTGTGCTCGGAACCGAGCTCGCCGTTCATCTACGTGCTGCTCGCCCCGACGTGTTGCTCCTGCTCGGGGACCGGTTCGAGCTGCTCACTGTGGCGCAGGTCGCTCTGCTCCTGGGGATCCCGATCGCCCATGTGCACGGCGGCGAGATCACCCGAGGGGCGATCGATGACTCGGTGAGGAATGCCCTGACCCAGGTTGCGGATGTCCACCTGGTCGCGGCGACCGAATTCGCTGATCGTGTTCTGCAACTCGGGGCGGACCCCACCTCTGTTCACAATGTCGGCGCGCTCGGTGTGGATGCCGCACTCCGCGGTCATTCTCAGGATCGCTCCGATGCGCTCTCGTCGACCAGCTTGCCGGACATCCCCTATGTCGTTGTTGCTCTGCACCCGGAGACAAGGGGATCCGCGACGGTCGACCAGTTATTCCAGGCGGTTGCAGGGGCTCTGGAGGGATTTCCTGACCTTGGGGTTGTCGTGACGGCACCGAACACGGATCCGGGCGGGGATGAGCTCTCGATGCTGCTCCGACAGTGGGCCGAGCGACGGGATCGAGCGTGTTTCGTCGCGTCGCTCGGGGTCGATTTCCCCACAGTGGTGGCGCATGCGGTGGCGATCATCGGCAACTCCTCGAGTGGGATCATCGAGGCCCCGGCTCTCATGACCGCGACGGTTGACATCGGCGACCGTCAACTCGGCCGCCCGAGGTCCTCGTCGGTCCTCCGCGTCGAGCCTTCTGTCGATCCAGTCCGTGACGCGATCACGCAGGTCTGCGATGGTCTGGTCTCATTCAGCGATATGCCCTACGGGCGGAGCGGTTCTGTCGACAGGGTCCGCGAGGCGCTCCTGCTGGTTCCTCACATGACACGGATCGCAGAGAGATAATCACAGAGACGACGCTGTTGCGATCTCACGATCGGTACCGTCGAACACGCTCGACAGAAAGGAACTCGACATGGAGGAACTGAAGTGGTGCTCAACCTGCCTCAACATGTCCACCCGTCCGAGAATCCAGTTCGATGAATCAGGCCGCTGCAATGCGTGTGTTTGGGCGGAGACGAAGAAGCATCTCGACTGGTCGGCGCGAGCAACCGAACTCGAACATCTCCTCGACCGTCACAGGTCGTCGACGGGGGCGTTCGACTGCGTCGTCCCGGTGAGCGGAGGGAAGGACGGCTCCTACGTCGCTCACCAACTGAAGCACGTGTTCGGAATGAATCCTCTCGCGGTGACGGTTCGGCCCCCGTTGTCCCTGCCGCTCGGTGATCGCAACCTTCTCAACTTCATCAACTCGGGTTATGACCACATCCACGTCACCCCTAATGCGGGAGCCATGAGGGCGTTGAACCGAATAGGCCTGATTGAGATGGGCTTTCCCTACTACGGCTGGCTCATGGCGATTCAGGGCGCGGTCATCCGGATGGCCTGCGACCTCGGACTCGGCCTGATCTTCTATGGAGAGCACGGAGAGGTGGAGTACGGCGGCTCAACTGAGACGAGTCACTCTCCGACCGTGACGGTCCCGTTCATGAAGAAGGTCTTCCTGGAGGGCGGTTACGAGAAGGTCCTCGATGCTGCGGAGCTGCCGGAGGGGGAACTCGAGTTCTTCCGATTCCCAACAGAAGAGCGCTTGAGCGGGGCAGAGGTTGAGATCGCTCACTGGTCCTACTTCGAGAACTGGGATCCCTACCGCAACTACCTAGTCGCGAAGGAGCACTGCGGGCTGGAGGAGGCCGACGGCACCAATGCGGGGACGTTCACGAACTTCGCGCAGAACGATCAGGCCCTCTACGCGTTGCATGCGTTCTTGATGTACCTGAAGTTCGGCTTTGGGCGAGCGACGCAGGATGCCGGTATTGAAATCCGTCGCGGTGCGATGACACGTGAACAGGGACTGAATCTCATCAGGCTCTACGACGGCCGCTTTCCATCGGAGTTCCTTGACACCTACCTCGACTACTACCAACTCGAGAGGACAGCCTTCTTCGACGTCCTCGATCGCTGGGCAAATCCAGAGTTGTTTTCGCGAGAGGGTGAGACGTGGACGCCGACCTTCCAGCCGGTGTGAGAGTCCGACGACCCGTCGCGGTCGTCGATATCGGAATGGGCAACCTGCAGTCTGTTGCCTCGGCCCTCACCTTTGTTGGGGCATCACCTCATCTGGTGTCAGAACCGGAGGAACTTGAATCCTTCGAGTTGATGGTGCTCCCAGGTGTCGGTTCCTTCCGAACTGCCTCGGAGCGGCTGGGAGCGGTGAGTCTGGACGAAGCACTGGTGCGACGCGTGGAGTCCGGAGCGGCGCTGCTCGGAGTCTGTCTTGGTATGCAGTTGCTCGGCGTCGAGTCCACCGAGGATGGTCATTCACGAGGCCTCGGTTTCGTCGACATGCGTGTGGAGCGTTTCTCCGAGCACGAAGTCGGGCACGCTCCGATCCCACACGTCGGGTTCAGTCCAGTTGATTTTGAGCCTCATCCGATCATGGAGGGGATTCCTTCGGGAACAGACTTCTACTTCGTCCACTCCTTCAGGTCCGCGAGTCCGATTGACGGGGCGTGGTGCGCCGAGACGAGGTACGGGCTGAGTTTCGTGTCGGCGGTGTCCACGGGCTCTGTGTTCGGAACCCAGTTCCACCCCGAGAAGAGTCAGGGCCAGGGACTCAGGCTCCTCAGCAACTTTCTTCGGATGAATCTGTGATGAGGCCGAGGCTGATCTTCACCTTGCTGTACGCAAGTGGGGCATTCATGCTCAGCCGAAACTTCCGCCTCCAGAAGATCGGTGATCTTCGTTGGCTCATGGACAACTACCAGTTTGGTCTCGTGGCTGAGTCGATCGATGAGTTACTCATCCTCGATGTCAGCAGAGGAGAACAGCAGTCGGTCGAATTCCTCAACGCAGCGTCCTCCGTCGTCGCCGACTGTTTCGTCCCGGTCGGTTTCGGGGGTGGCGTCAGGAGCCTTCGGCAGATGGACGCGCTCTTTCGAGCAGGCGCTGACAAGGTCGTACTCAACACGCCTCTGTTCGAGGAACCGGATCTCGTCTCAGACATCGCTCGGGAAATCGGCGCCCAGTCGATCGTCGCGTCGGTAGATGTGAGGTCTGTTTCCGAAAGACAGGTCATGACGACCAACGGAAGTATGGAGGTCTCGGGTGACCTGCCGTCTGCACTGGCGCACCTCGCAGATCTCCCGTTCGGTGAACTGCTACTGAACTCCATCGATAGAGACGGCACTGGTATGGGGTTGGACTTCGGCCTTCTCGACGAGATTCCGAGCAAGGTTGCTCGGCCGGTGATCCTCTCGGGGGGTGTCGGGAATGCCGCTCATATCGCCGAGGCCCTCCGGGACCCACGCGTCTCTGCCGTCGCGACAGCCAATCTGTTGAATTTCGTCGGTGACGGTCTCATGAGAGCGAGAGGTTCACTTGTCGAGGAGGGATTCAACCTCGCGTCTTTCATCCCTTGGAAAGAGGATTCCAGCGCGTGAGCGCTGGACGCGACCCCTCCGGAACTTCCTCCTCACTGCCGAGTAGGATCGGGGTACGTTCCGGCCGACACGCGGCCACACCGAGCGAGGAGCGTGCCCATGCCCGTCACCGTCGTCGTCGGCGCCCAGTGGGGTGACGAGGGCAAAGCCAAGATCATCGACCTGTTGGCGAAGGAACACCCGATGGTGGTGCGCTACCAGGGGGGCCACAACGCCGGTCACACCGTAGTGGTCGGGGAGGAGCGCTATGCGCTGCAACTCGTGCCGAGCGGCGTCCTCTACGACTCCGTCACCCCGGTGATCGCGAACGGCGTGGTGGTGGATCTGCCGACGCTGTTCAACGAGATCGACATGCTGGAGAGCCGCGGGATCGACTGCTCGTGGATCCGCGTCTCGACCCGGGCGCACCTCATCTTCCCGTGGCATCAGAGCCACGACGCCATCTCCGAGGCGATGCGCGGTGACGACAAGATCGGCACGACCCTGAAGGGCATCGGCCCGGCGTACGCCGACAAGGCCAAGCGGGTGGGTGTCCGCGCCGGTGAGGTAGCCGACAGTGAAGCCTTCGCGGCGACGGTCCGCGCGCGGTGTCTGGCCGAGAACCAGATCATCGATGCCGCCGGCGGTGACACCCTCGATGTCGAGGAGGTGGTGGCCCGCTTCACCGCCCTCGCCGAGCGACTCGTCCCGTATCTGACCGACACCGTCAACCTGCTCCACGACGCGCTGGATGCCGGAACCCACATCCTGCTCGAGGGGGCGCAGGCCACCTTCCTCGATCTCGACCACGGCACCTACCCCTACGTCACCTCCTCGAACCCGACCGCGGGTGGGGCGTGCGCCGGGACCGGTCTCGGGCCTCGCGACATCGACCGCGTGGTCGGCATCACCAAGTCGTACACGACGAGGGTCGGCGCCGGGCCGTTCCCGACCGAACTGACCGATGAGCTCGGTGACCGCCTCGTCGAGGTGGGACGCGAGTTCGGCACGGTGACCGGTCGTCGTCGTCGCGCCGGCTGGCTGGACTGCGTGATGCTCCGCCACGCGGTACGCCTGAACAGCCTCACCGAGTTGGCGCTCACCAAACTCGACGTGCTCGACGGGTTCGAGTCCATCCGGGTCTGCACCGGCTACCTCGTGGATGGCGTGGAACGCGCGACCTACCCGGATCGCTCCGAGGTCCTCGCGCAGGTCGAGCCCGTCTACGTCGACCTGCCCGGCTGGCGGACCGACTCATCGGCCGCTCGTCGCGCCGATGAGCTGCCGCCAGAGGCACAGGCGCTGCTCCGACTCGTGGAGGACGAGGTCGGCGTTCCGGTCCGCCTCGTCGGTGTCGGCGCCGAGCGCGACGATTACGTCATCTGGGGTGACGATCGGTGATCGAGCGCTACCAGACACCGGAGATGGCGACCCTCTGGAGCGACGAGGCGCGCCTCGCCCGCTGGCTCGAGGTGGAACTCCTCGCGACCGAGGGGCACGCCGCCCTCGATCTCGTGCCCGCCGATGAGGCCGCCGCCTGTCGCGAACGGGCTCCGGGGATCGATGGGGCCTTCCTCACGGCGGTGCTCGAGCGCGAGGAGGTCACGAACCACGATGTCGCGGCCTTCGTCGATGTCGTCCAGTCGTCGATCGGCGGGCCGGCCGGGAGTTGGATCCACTACGGCCTGACCTCCTCGGATGTGGTCGACACCGCTCTGTGCTGGGCGATGCGTGATGCCAGCGATCTCATCGCGGCGGCCCTCCGTGATCTCAGATCGACCCTGATCGATCTCGCGATCGAGCATCGCGACACGGTCATGATCGGTCGCACCCACGGGATCCACGCCGAACCGACCACCTTCGGGGCCAAGGTGGCACTGTGGGCGCTGCAGGTCGACCGCGACCTTCGTCGCCTGACCGCCGCTCGCGACTCGGTCTCGGTCATGAAGTTGAGCGGTGCCGTCGGCACGTACTCGAACATCCCACCCGAGGTGGAGGCCCACGTCGGTGAGGCGCTCGAGCTGACCCCGGTTCCTGCGACCCAGGTCGTCGCTCGCGACCGGCACGCGGAACTGCTGTACGCCTGCGCGTCGATCGCGGCAACCTGCGAGTTGGTGGCTGTCGAGTTGCGGCATCTCCAGCGGACCGAGGTGCGGGAGGTGCTCGAGGGGTTCGCCCCCGGGCAGAAGGGCTCCTCGGCGATGCCCCACAAGCGGAACCCCATCTCAGCCGAGACGATCTCCGGGCTGGCCCGTGTGGTGCGGTCGAACCTCTCGGCTGGGCTCCAGGATGTGGCGCTCTGGCACGAGCGCGACATCTCCCACTCCTCGGTCGAGCGCGTGATCCTTCCCGACTCGACCACCCTCGCCCACTATCTGGTTCGGCGTCTTGACCGTCTGGTGTCGCGACTCGAGGTCTTCCCGGAGCGGATGCGGGCGAATCTCGAGTCGAGCCGGGGTCTCGTGTTCAGTCAGGCCGTGCTGCTGGCTCTGGTGTCGGCGGGAATGACCCGAGACGACGCGTATCGAGTCGTCCAGAGCAACGCCATGCGGGTCTGGGATGAAGGGGGCGATTTCCGAACCCTGCTCGAGCAGGATGAAGCGGTCACAGGGGTCGCTGACAAGGTCGATCTTGATGGCGCATTTGACATCGGTCGATCACTCAAGAACGCGCAGAAGATCTTCGAGAATCTCGAGGCGATCCAGCGGTAGAACGACGATGTCCCGCTGTGTATACAGTGGGACATCGAACGGGTCTCGACGGCGTCAAGCCGTCATATGAGTGCGGGTGACGTTCAGAGCGACCGGGGAATACCGGCGCGCTTCAGCACGGCGGCGTCGACACCGATCTCACGCCAGGTGGCGTAGGAGATGTGGCGGCGCTCGCTGTAGGACTTCGCGATCGAGACGAATGCGTTCTCGGCGTCGCTCAGATCGTTGCCGGAGCCGAGGTTCTCGAACTCGTCCTGAAGGTCACGACGCTCCTGAACGAGGAGGAGTTCGGTGAGCGGGTCGGCGGAGGCGAGCTCGGTCTGGATCTTGTCGAGCCGCTTCTGAATCGTCTCGGCGGAGCGCTTGCGTCCACGCTTCGGCTTGGAGTTGCGGAGCGCCTCGAGATACTCGCGGACGACCTTGCTCTCAAGACGACCCTGAGCGAGCGCTGCCTTATGATCGGCGCTCATCGTGCTTTTGGATGATTTAGTAGCCATACGATTTCGATGTTATTAGACGATTTCTTTTGAGGCGTTGACGAGGGGTGTATTTCCCCAATTGTCAGTGGCTGGATGAACGGAATCCCGTAACGGATACATTCACCTCATTAGAGGCGACGACGACATGTTCCAACTGACGCCCCACGGCGCGGACACCTACGTCGGCATTGGTCCGAGGTACCCCTGGGGTGGTCTCTACGGGGGTCAGATCGTCGCTCAGGCACTTCGAGCGGCGGCCCTGAGCTCCGAGGACGGCTTCGTTCCCCACTCGATCCGCGCCTACTTCATCCGCCCCGGGGACCACACCGAACCGGTCCGATACGAGGTCGACAGAATCCGGAACGGACGCTCCTTCCTCACCCGCCGTGTGGTCGCCCGTCAGGCGATCGGCGCCATCCTGAACGCCGAGTGCTCCTTCCAACGACCCTCGGAGTCGGTCGAGGTCCAGACCATCGACATGCCGGAGGTGAGCCCACCCGACGGCCTCGAGCAGACCTCCTTCACACGCGAGTTCGACCGGTGCTTCATCCCCGCCCGTGAACTCGTGTCCTCGGATCGCCCGGATGACGGGCGGGTGGCCGCGTGGATACGCGTCAACCGGGAACTCGCCGACCCCGCTGAGGATCCGCTCGTGCACCAGTACTGGCTGGCCTACACATCGGACGATCTGGCGACCGACACCGTCCGCGAGGCCGTCGTCACCCGTGGTGGCCTGGAGCGTGAGCACGTTTACGGCATCAGCCTCGATCACACGATCTGGTTCCACCGCCCCATGCGTTCCGACGCGTGGCACCTGCATGACTTCACCTGTCATCACGTGACCGGTTCGCGAGGACTCGCCGTCGGGCACGTCTTCACGGCCGACGGTGAACACGCTGCCACCGTCGCCCAGGAGGTCCTCATCCGCGACCGTCGCGTCCGACCCCGTTGAGCCAGGGGTCCGGCAGGATCACGATCAGCCGGTGAGCACCTCGTCGGCCACGAGATCGAGGTGGTCGAGGTCGGAGAGGTCGAGGACCTGGAGATAGATCCGATCCGCCCCGGCTCCACGCCATCGAGCGATCACTTCGGTTGCCTCGGTCGGTGTGCCCGCCACCCCGTTGACGCGCAACTCTGACGGTTCCCGGCCGATGGCCGCCGCCCGACGAGCGAAGTCCGCCTCGTCGGCGCCGACGCACACGACGAGGGCGGCAGAGATCCTGAGCGTGGCCGGATCGCGGCCGATGACCTCACAGGATCGCCGAACGTTGGCGACCTGGGCCGTGAAGGTCTCGACATCGCAGAAGGGCATGTTGAACTCGGTCGCGTGGGCGGCGGTGAGCGCCGGTGTGCGCCGTGCCCCGCGGCCTCCGATCACGATCGGCGGCCCACCGGGCTGGGTCGGCTTCGGGAGGGCCGGCGAGTCGGTCAACCGGTAGTGCTCCCCCGAGTATTCGAAGGTGGACCCGCCCGGTGTGCCCCAGAGACCGGTGATCACATCGAGTTGCTCGCTCAGTCGGTCGAAGCGCTCGCCGAGCGGCGGGAACGGGATGCCGTAGGCGCTGTGCTCCGCCTCGAACCACCCGGCCCCGATGCCGAGCTCGACCCGGCCACCCGACATGTCGTCGACGTTCGCCACCGAGATCGCGAGCGGCCCCGGATGCCGGAAGGTCGCCGCGGTAACCAGGGTGCCGAGCCGAATGGTGGAGGTGTCGCGGGCGAGTCCGGCGAGGGTGATCCATGCGTCCGACGGGCCCGGGAGACCCGAGACCGATCCCATTTTGAGGAAGTGGTCACTGCGGAAGAAGGCCCCGAAGCCGAGCGTCTCGGCGCGCTGCGCGACCGCGAGCAGGTCGTCGTAGTGAGCGCCCTGCTGCGGCTCCACGAAGATCCGGAAGGGGGTCAGGCCCTCCTCGGGCTGACAGGGGTCGAAGGTTCTCGACATTGCTGGCAGTTGGGGCATGACCGGAGGCTAGGCAGTGCCGGAGGATCGCGACGGCCTCGGTACTGTCGTCGGTGTGAGTGAACTCCCCGAACTCCCACCGGTGCTCGACACCCTGCGCGACCACGTGCTCCGGCACTCGGTGAAGCGGGGCGAGTTCACCCTCAAGTCGGGGGCTCGGAGCACCTGGTTCCTCGACACCAAGCAGACCGCGTGTCGCGCGGACGGCATCCTCGCGGTCGCCGACGCCATGCTCGACGTCATGCCCGTGGAGGCTGACGCGATCGGAGGCCTGACGATGGGCGCCGATCCGGTGGCCTTCGGGGTCGCGGCGGTGGCCGCGACGCGCGGTCGGCACCTCCGGAGCTTCAGTGTCCGCAAGGAGGCGAAGGACCACGGTGTCACCGGGCGCCTGGCCGGGGCGTTGACGCCGGGTGACCGGGTGGTCATCGTCGAGGACACGACCACCCGAGGGACGTCGTTACTGGAGGCCGTCGAGGTGGTTCGGGCGTTCGGAGCCGAAGTGGTCGTCGCCAGCGTCATCGTTGATCGCGGGACCTCATGCGCGGAACTGTGCGCTGAGGCGGGGGTCGAGTACCGCCCGCTGCTCACCGCGATGGATCTCGGCTTCGAGCCCGGTACCTGAGCCGCGCCCGTCGGCCGATCGATCGGTCGGATCCGGTGGTCGAGACCGGCGTCGATCCGGTGACCTTCCGCTTTTCAGGCGGACGCTCTGCCAACTGAGCTACTCGACCGATTGTGCGCCAGGTGACCCTGACATGCAACGGGGCTGCCTTTCGGCAGCCCCGAGCGGTCCCGACGGGACTTGAACCCGCGACCTCCGGCTTGACAGGCCGGCGTGAACTCCAGACTTCACCACGGGACCTGGAGAAATTCAATTCGCACCCCCAACGGGATTCGAACCCGTGCCGCCACCTTGAAAGGGTGGTGTCCTAGGCCACTAGACGATGGGGGCAAAGCGCCTCATCTCGTTGAGAGCGGCGTCACGCTAGCACCCTCGATCCTCGGTTCCACCAGAGCGGAGCGGCATCGATCGTGGCTCATCATCCGCCCGCGGAGAGCGCTGTCACGGTCCACTCGAGCAGCCATCCGGTCCAGGCGTAGAGCTGGTGGTCGGGGGAGTCGGTCGCGGCCTCGTCGGCCAACTCCGAGCCGAGGTCGTCCTCGATGCCGAGGATCGAGCCGAGGACCAGTCGAAGGGAGTTGAGCGAACGCATCATCGACGTGAGCTCGGACTCGCTGATCCGCCGCTCCCCCTGCTCACCCGTCAGCCATGAGCGACTCTCAGCGATCGCGGCTCGTCGGGAGACGATGAGTTCCTCCCGCATGAGACGCTGGTACTCCTCGTCGCGCTCGGCGTCGCGCCCCTCGTGGTCGGTGAACGCCGGTGGGAAGAGACGGGTGACGACCGGCGTCACCTCACGCTCGGGGTCACCGGCCTCGTCGAGCAACCGGTCGAGGTCGTCGAGGAGCGAGGCGAGCACCGCGCGCTCGGTGTCCTCGAGACGGACGACGAAGGCGTCGGGGTCGACCCGTTCCACCGGGGGGCGTCGACGCCTCAGCACCGAGCCCTCACGACTGGTGCTCCATGGTCGCCCACAGGCTGTGCTCATGCAGTCGGAAGACGTGCATCTCGGCCTGCTCGCGGGTACCGCTCGCCACCGCGGACCGGCCCTCGTGATGCACCTCGAGCATCAGTTCCGTCGCCTTCTCGAGCGAGTACCCGAACAACTTCTGCAGCACGAACGTCACGTAGCTCATGAGGTTGATCGGATCGTTCCAGACAATGACCACCCAGGGTCGGTCCTCCTCGATGGCCGTGTCGCCGTCGACGAGCGGCGCGGTCTCGACGTCGGCGATGGACGCGGTGATGGACCCGGTCATCGACCCGGCGACCGATGCGCGCGTCAGGAGCCCGTCGGTACGCACGTCCATGTCGGGGGTGTGCTCACGGGGCATGACGTCAGTGTGCCGTCGGCCGCGAACCCGTGTCCACCGCCGTTGGCCGTCGACGGGACCCGGTCGTACGATGCACCGCATGGCCGTCGGCAGCAGACCTCTGGTGCCGTCGCGCCTCGCTCCCGGCGGAGTCGCCCACGGGAGCCGTCGCGCCCCGTCGTCGCGTCTCGGTGCCTTCGTGGCCCTGACCAAGCCGAGGATCATCGAACTCCTGCTCATCACGACCGTCCCGACCATGGTGCTCGCCCAAGGTGGCTGGCCCTCGACCGCGCTCGTCATCATCACGCTGATCGGTGGGTCGCTCGCGGCGGGAGGGGCCAACGCGATCAACATGGTGATCGATCGCGACATCGACGCCCTCATGGAACGGACCCGGAACCGTCCGTTGGTCACCGGCAGGGTCACGCCGCGCGAGGCGATGGTGTTCGCGTTGAGTCTCGAGGTCCTCGCGCTCGTCGTGCTTTGGGTCGGAGCCAACCTGCTCTCCGGTCTGCTCGCGATCTCGGCGACCGCCTTCTACGTGGGCATCTACTCGTTGTGGCTGAAGCGGACCAGCCGGCAGAACATCGTGATCGGGGGCGCGGCCGGTGCCGTGCCGGTGCTCGTCGGCTGGGCCGCGGTGACCGGTTCGCTCGCCTGGACACCGGTCGTGCTCTTCGCCGCGGTCTTCTTCTGGACCCCTCCGCACTTCTGGGCGCTCGCCGTCCGCTACGCCGACGACTACCGGGCCGCAGACGTCCCGATGCTCCCGGCCGTCGTCCCGCTCGGTCACGCCGTCCGCCAGATGGTTAGTCACACCGTCGCCCTGGTGCTCTCGACGGTGATCGTGGTGCCCGTCGCTCGGTGGGAGGGTGTCGCCGCGGGCCCTCGGCTCGGGCTGCTCTATCTGGTGGCCGCCCTGGTTCTCGGAGGGGCGTTCCTCGCGGCCACCGTGACCCTCGGTCGTCGGCCCAGTGATCGACTCTCGATGCAGGTCTTCGGGTTCTCGATCACCTACGTGACGCTCCTGTTCGGAGCGCTCACGCTCGACGTCCTGATCTGACGGACAGCGACCAACGGATTTACCTCTGCGGAGGGTCAGGCCAGTAGTCTTTCAGGCGTATGTCCTGCGCCCGGGCGCAGGGTCCGGCAGGACAATTTCGGCGGAAGTGAGTCTCGACCCCATGACGACGATCGATTCGACAACGCGGCCCGCGGTGCTCGGTGACGGCCCCGTTGGCTCGTTCTTCGCGGCGGTGGCCGACTGGGCGACATCCACCGATCACAAGAAGATCGGGCGCCTGTTCGCCGGGTGCGGTCTCGCCTCCCTCGCGGGATACGCCGTCGTCGGCCTGCTGCTCGCCCTGGAGCGCACCTCGGCCTCCGACTCGATCCTTCCGTCCGACTCCCTCCTGCAGCTCTTCCAGACCCACCGCATCGGGATGGTCTTCGACGGAGTGCTCCCGCTCACGCTCGGCCTCGCGATCGCGGTGGTTCCCATGCAGCTCGGGGCGCGCTCGATCGCCTTCGCCCGCCTCGCCCTGACGGCCTTCTACCTCTGGCTCGGCGGCATCGTGCTGATCGGCGTCTCCCTCATCGGCAACGGTGGGATCGGCGGCGGAAACGCTCAGATGGTCGACCTGTTCCTCGCCGGTCACGGCCTGATGATCCTCGGACTGATCGCCGCAGCGGTGAGCCTCGCGACGACCGTGCTCACCACCCGGGCTCCCGGCATGACCATGCGGCGGGTCCCGTTCCTGTCCTGGTCGGCCCTCGTGCAGTCGCTCGGTCTGCTCGTGGCCCTGCCGGTGATGTTCGGCAACGTCGTCTACCTGTTCATCGACCTGCGCAACGCCTCGCTCGTCTTCCCCGGAGCCGATGCCATCGGCGATGAACTCGGGATGTTCATGACCCAGCCGTTCACCTATGTGCTGGCGCTGCCGGCGCTCGGGGTGCTCGCCGAGGTGGCTCCGGTGGCCTTCGGTCGCCGCCACCCGCTCCGTCAGGTCGTGTTCGCGGGCCTCTCGCTGGTCGGTGTCGGTGCCCTCGCGGCGGTGGCGCTCCGCTCCACCTTCCCGGTCGACTTCGGCGGACCCAGCGAGGACATCATCCCCGACCTCGTCCTCCTCGCCCTCTTCCTCGGACTCCCGCTGCTCGGCGCGCTCGTGGTGCTCCTGTCGGTGGGTGCTGTCGCCCGCGGCGCCCGGCCCCGACTCATCTCGCCGCTCATCTTCGCGACCCTCGGCACGCTCATGATCCTCGTCGGCATGGCCGGTACCGCGCTCCACTCGGTCAGCGACCTCGACTTGATCGGAACGGTCTTCGAGGAGGGGGCGCTGGTCTACGTGGTCTACGGCGCCCTGCTCGCCTCCATCGGTGGTCTGATCCACTGGTCGCCGAAGCTCTCGGGCCGAGTGGCGGAGGAGAAGAAGGTGCTGCCCCTCGCCGGTCTCGGGTTGATCGCCACCGTGCTCGCCTCCTTCCCGCACTACATCGCCGGGTTTCTCGGCCAGCCGGCGGCCGTCGGTGTCTACGGATCAGTGGATGGGTCGGCGATCTGGAACTCGGTCGTGCTCGTCGGTCACGCCCTCATGGCCGTGACGGTCCTCGCGTCGATCGTGGCGATCGTGACGGGGGAGCGGGTCACCGATGGCCAGTCGAACCCGTGGTGCGCGCACACCCTCGAGTGGACGCTTCCCTCGCCGGCTCCCGCTGACAACTTCAGCGCGGTGCCGACGATCTCCTCGGCCGAACCCGAACTCGACCAGACCCCGGTGACCGAAGGGAGTCCCTCGTGACCGTCGCCCTGCCGGCCGGCCCGGCCCCCGCCCCACGCCGCCAACTCCTCGTCGGCACGACGCTCGCCGGTGTGGCGGTGGTCATGCTGATCGGCGGCATGAGCACCCTGTGGCTCCGCGTCCGCGACGGCGTGGTCTCCGCTGGGGAGCGATTCCCCGTCGACTACATCATCCCCGAGGTCGCCACGAACGTCATGTTGATGACCATCGGCGCCCTCTGTCTCTTCGCCCAGTGGGCGGTCTACTCGGCCCGTCGCGGCGATCGCGCCCACACCGGACTCGCCCTCGGTGTGGTCCTCGTGATGGGCATCGCGTTCATCAACGCGCAGGCCTTCGTGTACTCCCAGATGGGCATGCCCCTGGCCGAGACGGCGTACGCGACGCTCTTCTACGCGATCACCGGCACGATGACCGCCGTCGTGATCGGTGGGCTGGCGCTCACCGTCGTGGCGGCCTTCCGGTCCCTCGGAGGCCGCGACCGCGAGTTCGAGATCGTCTCCGCCCACGCCCTCCTCTGGTACTTCATCGCGGCCGCCTACGCGGTCGTGTGGTTCGTCGTCTACGTCACGAAGTGAGAGCAACCTCCTGATGTTCACCACCGGCTCCAAACTCCTCATCGGATCGAGTGTCCTCGCGCTCGTCGCGACCCTGCTGTTCGGCATCCTCGACGGCGGTCTCCTCGGTTCGGTCGGTCTCATCTCGGCCACCGTCGCCCTCTCGGTCCTGGCCGGGATCAACGTCTTCACGCGCGATGCCAACGTCGGCGCCGACGAGGTCGAGTCGTTCGGCGGCGCGGCCTCGGCCGCTGAGCGCCCCGGCTCGAGCATGTGGCCCTTCACCATCGGACTCGCCGCCGTCACCGTCACCCTCGGACTGGTGACCTACACGGCGATCTTCGTCCTGGGCCTCATCCTGCTCATGGCGGGTCTCGCCGAGTGGCTGGTCCAGGCCTGGTCGGAGCGGGCCTCCTCGGAGCGCGACCATAACGCCGAGGTACGCGCGCGCATCCTGCACCCGGTCGAGATGCCGGCCGCCGCCGCCATTGGGCTCGGCATCGTCATCTACGCCTTCAGCCGCGTGATGCTCGGCGTTCCGTCCAAGACCTCGACCATCGTCGCCTTCTCCGTCGTCGCGACCGTCGTCCTGGCGGTCGGAGCGTTCATCGGCTCGAAGCGGACCATCTCCGCGCCGGCGATGACCGGTGGATTCGCGATCGCCGCCGTCGTGCTGGTGTCCGGTGGCGCGGTGGCGGGCCTGAACGGCGAGCGCGAGATCAAGGAGCACCACACCACCGCCTACTACGCGGCGAAGGACAAGTGCGGAGTTGAGGAGATCTCGGCCGATGAGCACGCGAGCCAGACGGTCGCGGGGAAGGCAAGCTCGGCCGCGGAGATCTTCCTGACCGAGTCGGGCTCCATCGAGTTCCAGATGCCCGGCGACTCCGCGCGCCGGAGCGATGCGCTGCAACTCCCGCGCTCGAACCCCAACAACCTGCTCATGCGCAACGAGTCGTCCGAGGCGCGACGGTTCGTCATCGATCTGGCCGACGGCTACGAGGGCTCGCCTCCTCGGATGTGCACCCAGATCATCGAGGAGGGCGGTGTGCAGTTGCTGACCGTCAAGTTCGCGGTGCCGAGCTTCGCCCCCGAGGTCGAGGCCATCGGCGGTTACCGTTTCACGGTGCCCGGAGTCGACTCCGCCGCCCTCGAGGTGATCGTGCCATGAGTCATGTCCGCTTCGCTCGGCACCATGTCCGGACCAACCGTAGAATGACTCCTGTGATGACCCCCCGTCGTCTCCTCCCGCTCGGCGTCGTCGGCGCGCTCGGCCTGTCGGCCTGCGCCTCCGATGCCCCCCAAGACACGTGGAAGCCCGCGGGTGAGAACGCTCAGAAGATCCACGATCTCCAGTGGCCGATCTTCATGGTGGCCGGGGTCGTCGGTGTGATCGTTCTGGCGTTCATCGCGTTCATCGTGATGAAGTTCCGCGACCGCGGCCAGGCGATGCCAGAGCAGACCCATGGCAAGGCCTGGCTCGAGTATCTGTTCATCGCCATCCCGGCGGTGATCCTCACCACGATCGCGATCCCGACCGTCGGCGTCGTGATGGCCCTCGCCGACACCGATGACACCGAGTGCATCATTAACGTGACCGGCCAGCAGTGGTGGTGGGAGTACGACTACCCGGTCTCGGCCGACGGCACGATCTGCGGGTTCACCCCCTCGACGGCGGAGGCCTCCCCGATCATCACCTCCGGTCAGGTCGTCATCCCGACCGGGACCAAGGTGCTGCTCAGGGGCACCAGCCGCGACGTCATCCACAGCTATTGGATCCCGCGCCTCAATGGCAAGCGGGACATGGTGCCGGGTCGCGTCCACTACCTCCGCCTGCAGTCGGACACCCCGGGCATCTACGCGGGGCAGTGCACCGAGTTCTGCGGACTCTCCCACGCCAACATGCGCATGGAGACCATCGCCCTCGAACCGGCCGACTTCCAGCGTTGGCTCGACAACGAGCTCGAGCCATACGCGGCTCCCGCCGAGGGGTCGCTGGCTGCTGAGGGCGAGGCGACCTACATCGCGCAGTGCGCCCGCTGCCATCAGGTGAACGGTCTGGTGGACGACCGGGGTACCGACGACCCGTCGGACGACACCCTGGTGGTGTCCTACCCCGATCAGTTCGTGTACAGCGGTGCTGCTCCCAACCTGACCAATCTGATGGGCCGCAACACCTTCGCGGGTGCCACCTACGACCTGTTGACCGACGAGTGCCGCGCCGACGTCTGGGAGGCCGACCCGTCGCAGTTCGGTGATCGGTATCTCGAGGGTGTGACCGAGGACTGTCTCAACGAGATCGAGTTGCGCGAGTGGCTGCGTAACTCCCCGGCCAAGAAGCCGATGTACGCCGACCCGGAGATGCTCTCCGAGACCGACGGCAAGACCCGGGGAATGCCCTACCTGGCCCTCTCGGAGGACCAGATCGACCAGTTGATCGCGTACCTCCTCGAGCGGAAGTGAGGATCTGATGGCCATCATCGAACGCCCCAGCACCCCGGCTCTCGACACGCCCTCGGTCCCGGCTGTCGCGACCCCGTCGACCTCCTACGGCGTGTTGCGCCGTCCGGTCGAGACCACCGGCTGGAAGTCCTGGCTGTTCACGATCGACCACAAGAAGCTCGGCATCATGTACGGCGTCGTCGCCATGGCCTTCTTCATCATCGGCGGCATCGAGGCCCTGCTGATCCGCGCCCAGTTGGCCGGCCCGAACGGCACGGTGCTCTCGGCCGACAAGTACAACCAGATGTTCACCATGCACGCCACGACGATGGTGTTCCTCTTCGTCATGCCGATGGCCGCGGCGTTCGCGAACTACATGGTGCCCCTGCAGATCGGCGCCCGTGACGTCGCCTTCCCGCGCATCAACGCCTTCGGCTTCTGGGCGTTCCTCTTCGGCGGCCTGTTCCTCAACACCTCGTGGATCCTCGGTGGTGCGGCCGACGGCGGCTGGTTCATGTACGCCCCGAACTCCTCGGTGGCCTTCTCACCCACCAACGGTGTCGACTACTGGGCGCTCGGCCTCCAGATCACAGGTATCGCCTCCCTCACCGGTGCGATCAACCTCATCGTGACCGTCATCAACATGCGCGCCCCGGGCATGAGTCTGATGAAGGTCCCGATCTTCACCTGGATGGTCATGGTCGTGCAGTTCCTGCTGCTGTTCGCCATGCCGGTCATCACCGTCGCGCTGTTCCTCCTGATGTTCCAGCGCTCCTTCGACGCGACCTTCTTCTCCGTCGAGGCCGGAGCCGACCCGCTGCTGTGGCAGCACCTCTTCTGGATCTTCGGACACCCCGAGGTGTACATCATCGTGCTGCCCGCCTTCGGCATCGTCTCCGAGGTGCTCCCGGTCTTCTCCAAGAAGCCCCTCTTCGGCTACCCGCTGGTGGTCTTCTCGGGTGCGGCGATCGGTTTCGTCGGTTGGGGCGTGTGGGCCCACCACATGTTCGCCTCTGGTCTGGGGCCGATCTCGGTCGCGGTGTTCTCGGTGGCCACCATGGCCATCGCCATCCCTACCGGTGTGAAGATCGTCAACTGGACGCTGACGATGTGGAACGGCAAGATCGTCTTCGCCACCCCCATGCTCTACGCAGTCGGCGTGATCGTCCAGTTCACCATCGGTGGCCTGTCCGGTGTGACCCACTCGGTTGCACCGTCGGACACCCAGCAGACCGACACGTACTACATCGTCGCCCACTTCCACTACGTGATTTTCGGTGGAGCAGTGCTCGGCCTGTTCGCGGGTCTCTACTACTGGTGGCCGAAGATGTTCGGCAAGATGCTCAACGAGCGTCTCGGCAAGTGGAACTTCTGGTTGACCATCATCGGCATGAACCTGACCTTCGGCCCGATGCACATCGTCGGTCTCCAGGGTCAGCCACGGCGCATGTACGTCTGGACGGAGAATCGCGCCGGCGAGGGCTTCTTCAACATCGGCTTCTGGAACCTGATCGCCTCCATCGGCTCCCTGGTGCTCAGCGTCGGTGTGCTCCTGTTCCTCATCAACATCTACGTCTCGCACCGAAAGGGAACCCAGCCGGCCCCTCTCGACCCGTGGGATGCCCGTTCCCTCGAGTGGATGACCGCGAGCCCGCCGAAGGAGCACAACTTCGATGCCATCCCGACGGTCGGGCATCTTGATGAGTTCTTCCATCGCAAGTACGAGGACCGCGGCAGCGAGGAGCACCACGACTACCACCAGGTCGCCACGGCCGAGGATCTGCTCGCCGAGCAGGAGGCCAACGCCGAGCAGCACATCCACCTGCCCTCGCCCTCGTACTGGCCGATCCTGCTCGCCCTCGGCCTGCCGATCATGGCCTACGGCGTCATCTACAACATCCTGCTGATCGCGGCTGGGGCGCTCCTGGTGCTGGTCTCGCTCTACGGATGGGGGATGGAGCCGCACACCGCCACCGACGACGACTACGACCCGCCGTCGACCGGCACCGATCTGGAGGTCGCCAACCATGGCTGACACCGCTGTCGCGAGCCCTGTCGATCACGACCATCACGACGACCACGGGGGCCATCACACCTCCACCGGTCTGTCCAACAACAAGTTGGCCATGTGGATGTTCCTCGGTTCGGAGTGCCTGCTCTTCGGTGGACTGATCTCCACCTACATGCTGTACCGCGGACGCCACTCGGAGAACCTCGGCCCGGACCAGGTCTGGGACATCCCGTTCACCTCGGCGTCGAGCTTCGTCCTGCTCATGTCGTCGCTGACGATGGTGCTCGCCGTGACCTCGGCCAACCGCTCCGACGACCGCAACACGAAGGTGTGGCTGTCGGTCACCGCCCTGCTCGGGTCGCTGTTCGTGGCCGGTCAGGTGTACGAGTTCACGACCTTCTACCGGGAGGGACTCGGCTTCACCACGAGCCTGTTCTCCTCGAGCTTCTACACCCTCACCGGCTTCCACGGTGTCCACGTCACGGTCGGCGTCATCATGCTCATGTCGCTCGTCGGCATGATCTCGAAGAACCGCGTCCCCGGCTCGAAGGCCGAGACCGTCGAGCTCTTCGGCCTCTACTGGCACTTCGTCGACGTGGTCTGGATCCTCATCTTCACCCTCGTCTACCTGATCCCGGCCTGATCGGAGCGTCATGACCGTCACCGACACGACCACCCACGACGACACCCACGAGGAGCACGGGCTGTCCGACCTGGGCTACGTGAAGATCGCGATCGCCCTGGCGATCGTCACCGCCATCGAAGTGGCGCTCAGCTACACCCAGGACCAACTCGGCGCGCTCTTCCTGCCGCTGTTGCTCATCCTGATGGGCGTCAAGTTCTTCAGCGTGGTGCTCTACTTCATGCATCTCAAGTTCGACAACCGGCTGTTCAGCCTCATGTTCTACATCGGCATGGTGCTCGCGGTCGGCTGTTACTGCGTCGCACTCGCGTCGATGCACTTCTTCTCGGCCTGACCCAGGGAGACGCCCATGCTGGCGCAGACGGACAACCCGTTCACCGTCGACCCGTGGGCCTTCGTGCCGCACCCCGAGGTGTGGCTGCTGGTCGCGTTCCTGACCGGTGCCTACGTCTACATGGTGCGGGTGATCGGACCGAAGGCTGTGGCACCCGGGGAGTCACCCGTCAGCCGCCGCAACATCCGCGCCTTCACGGCGGCGATGCTCATCCTCTGGGTGTCGAGTGATTGGCCGATCCATGACATCAGCGAGGACTACCTCTACTGGGTGCACATGTTCCAGCACATGGCGCTCTCGTTCTTCGTGCCCCCGCTCGCGCTGATCGCCACGCCGGCCTGGCTGTTGCGCACCATCGTCGGACAGGGCGCCGGATACCGGATGTTGAAGCGGTTCTGTCATCCGGTGGTGGCCGGTGTGCTCTTCAACGGCGTCGCCATGCTCACGCACATCCCGCTGCTGGTGAACGCCTCGGTCGGCGACGGGTTCTGGAACGGGGCGCTGCACTACGGGCTCCACGTCGCGGTGGTGGTCGCCAGCCTTCTGATGTGGATGCCGGTCATCGGCCCGATCGAGGAGTTCCGCATCGGTGTCCCAGGGAAGATGATCTACCTCTTCCTCCAGTCGGTGGTGCCGACCGTGCCAGCGGCATGGCTCACCTTCGCCGAGGGCAGCGTCTATAACGCCTACGAGACGCCGATCAGACTCTGGGGAATCTCGGTCACCAGCGACCAGCAGTTGGCCGGGGCGGTCATGAAACTCGTCGGCGGGATGTATCTCTGGGCGATCGTCATCTACATCTTCGCCACCCAGTTCGCGAAGGGGTTCGGCACCCGTCAGGACCTCCGCCGGCCGGTCGAGTCGCCGCTCACCACCGAGGATGTCGAGCGGGCCTTCGCCGCCTCGGCACCGGTGACCGAGGACCGCTGACCGCTCGCCCGCACCGATCGTGTTGCTGGCCCGAGCGGTAACCTCCGACCAGTGATCGACGTCCGCTTGCTCCGATCGGATCCGGATGGGGTCCGCGCCGACCTCGGCCGTCGCGGCGACGCGGAGTTGGATGCGCTTGTGGTGCGGGCCGACGAGCTCGACACCCGTCTGCGGGCGATCACGGTGCGTCGCGACGAGATCCGCGCCCGGGTCAACGAGTTGTCGCGCGAGGTCGGTCGTCTCCGACGCGAGGGTGACACCGCCTCGGCCGAGGCCGTCCAGAACGAGAGCCGCGATCTCGGCTCGGAGGAGGCGGCGCTCGCCTCCGAGCACGACTCGGTGGCCGCCGATCTCCGCGAGCTCCTCCTCGTGATCCCCAACATCCCGAGCGAGCTGGTTCCCGATGGGGCGAGCGACGCCGACAACCCGGTGGTGAGCGGACCGTTCCTCCCCGAGGGCGGCGAGGCGGCCTTCGCTGAGCATCAGCGCGTCCCGCACTGGGAGATCGGCGCCGAACACCACATCCTCGACAACGAGCGAGCCACCAAGATCGCGGCATCGATGTTCACGATGCAGCGCGGTGCTGGCGCGACCCTCGCGCGGGCGCTCTGCCAGTACGCCCTCGATTCCAACGCTGACGCCTTCGAGGAGATCCGACCGCCCTCGTTGGTGTCGACCGCCACCCTCACCTCGACGGGCCAGTTGCCGAAGTTCGCCGACGACGCCTACGCCATCGAGCGCGATGACCTGTGGTGCATCCCGACGGCCGAGGTGCCGCTGACCTCGATCTACGCCGGAGAGGTCCTCGATCAGGCGCAACTGCCGATGCGGTTCATGGCGTACTCACCCTGCTACCGCCGCGAGGCCGGATCCGCCGGTCGCGACACCCGGGGCATGTTGCGCTCCCACGAGTTCGACAAGGTCGAGATCCTCGCCCTCGCCACCCCGGACCAGGCCCCCGACCTGCTCGACGAGATGGTCGGTCGAGTCGAGCGGATGATCGCCTCGCTCGGTCTGCACCATCGCGCTATCGAGATCTGCACCGGTGACCTCGGCCAGAGCCACCACCGCAGCGTCGACATCGAGGTGTACGCCCCCGGCTGCGGCCAGTGGCTCGAGGTCTCCTCGGTGAGCTGGTTCTCCGACTACCAGGCGCGCCGGGCCGATATCCGCTACCGGCCACTCGATGCCGACGGCCGTCCGCAGAAGGGCACCGCGCTCGTGCACACCCTCAACGGCTCGGCACTCGCCGTGCCGAGGGTGTGGGCGGCGATCCTCGAGACCCACCGCCAGTCGGACGGGTCCGTCGCCATTCCCGAGGTGCTCCGGCCCTACATGCGGGGGATCGAGACGATCGGCTGATGGCCGACGCCGACCAGATCCGTTCTCGACGGATCCAGTACGAGACCGAGGGGCTCGACCTCGCCGACATCGACGCTGATCCGGTGACGCAGTGGCACCGCTGGTACGACCAGGCGGTCGAGGCCGGTCTGGTCGAACCGGAGGCGATGACGGTGGCGACGGTCGATGCCGAGGGTCGCCCCGATGCCCGCATCGTGCTGGTGCGCGGCGTGGACGAGAGCGGACTCGTCTTCTTCACCAACTACACGTCGGCGAAGGGGACCCAACTCGAGACCACTGCAGTGGCCTCGGCGGTGTTCGGCTGGCTCGGGCTTCATCGCCAGGTGCGGGTGCGGGGACATGTGGAGCGGCTCGACGCCGAGTCGAGTTCGGAGTACTTCGCCTCCCGCCCGCGCGGCAGCCGGATCGGCGCCTGGGCCTCACCGCAGTCGAGCGTGATCGCCGATCGCGACGAACTCGACCGACGGGTCGCCGAGGTCGAGGCCCGCTTCCCCGGTGATGATGTTCCACGGCCCGATTTCTGGGGTGGCTGGCTCATCCGGCCGTTTGAGTGGGAGTTCTGGCAGGGACGTCCGAGTCGTCTCCATGATCGTCTGCGATTCTCCGGACGTCCCGGTGACTGGACGATCGAGCGGCTCGCTCCCTGACACCGGTGGGCCAGTTCCCGTGATCGTTCCTAGGATGACAGGGTCATGACGGTTGCCGGCAATCCCCCCGAGGTGCTCCCACAGGCCAATGAGCCCTGCTGGTGCGGCAGTGGACGGCGCTACAAGCGGTGCCATCGCGCCTCGGAGGGTCGCGTGCTGCCAGGTGTCATCTCACCGATGCGCACCGTCCCGAGTCACATCGCCCGCCCGTCCTACGCCGACTCGGGTCTCGTCGAGCGGTGGGATGAGCCGACCGTCAAGAGCGACGACATCATCGAGCGGATGCGCCACGCCGGTCGGGTGGCCTCGGAGGTCCTGCGCCTGTCCGGGGAGTTCCTCCGGCCGGGGATCACCACCGACGAGGTCGACGAGTACACCCACAACCTGTTCATCGAACGCGAGGCGTATCCGTCCACCCTCAACTACCACGGCTATCCGAAGAGCCTCTGCACCTCAGCCAACGAGGTGATCTGCCACGGGATCCCCGACTCGCGCGTCATCCGCGACGGCGACATCATGAACCTCGATGTCACCGGCTTCATCGGTGGCGTCCACGGTGACACCAACGCGACCTTCCTGATCGGCGAGGTCTCCGATGAGCACCGTCGTCTGGTGCGGGTCACCGAGGAGTGCATGTGGCTCGGTATCGAGGCGGTGCGCCCCGGGCGTCCGCTGAGCGACATCGGGCGGGCGATCGAGCAGCACGCCGATGCACAGGGTTACGGCGTGGTGCGGGCCTTCATCGGTCACGGGATCGGCGAGCAGTTCCACACCGACATCCAGGTGCTCCACTACTACGACTCCCGCGCGACCACGGTCATGCGCCCCGGGATGGTCTTCACCATCGAACCGATGATCACCCTCGGCTCCTGGCAGCACCGCATGTGGGATGACGGATGGACCGCGGTCACCTCCGACGGTCGCTGGACCGCGCAGTTCGAGCACACCATCCTCGTCACCGATGACGGCGCCGAGGTGCTGACCGGTGGCGACGGTGCCGTATCGGCAGGCAGCCCCATCACTCGCTGATCCGGGAACCGAATCGGGTCGTCGAGCGACCAAGTTGAGCGACCGACCCCGACCCGCCAGGAGCCACCATGACCATTCGACGAGCGATCCTCACCGCCTTCGCGGTGTTCACCCTCGCCTCATGTGCCGGAGAGGATGCCGTGTCCGTCGAGGGGCAGTGGGCGAGGACGAGTCCGTCGATGGCATCGATGGGCGCGGCGTACATGAGTATCAGCGCGGCCGAGGATGACCATCTGGTGGGGGTCAGCGTTCCGGCCTCGGTGGCGGCTCGCGCCGAGATCCACGAGATGGTCCCGGTTGACTCGGAGCACGAGATGGACCATGACATGGACCACGACGGGGATCACGACATGGATCACGACATGGACCACGACGATGAGATGTCGATGGACATGGGAGCCATGGTCATGCAGCAGGTGATGGCCCTCGATCTACCAGCGGGGACAGCGGTCGAGCTGGAGCCTGGCGGCTACCACATCATGCTCATCGACCTCGCGGAGCCACTCGTCGAGGGCCAGACCTTCGAGGTCACGCTGGACTTCGCCGAGGCCGAGGACATGACCGTTCAGGTCGAGGTGCGGAGCGAGGCCCCCTGACTCAACGGGCGGGAGCCGGGCGCACCAGGTCGATCGCGACCCGGGAGAACAACGGCAGGAGTGCCCCGATCACCACAGCGCTCACGAGACGGTCGATCCACTGCGGCAGCGCCGTCGGGAGCAGAGCAGCGTTATAGATCCCGTGTCGGCCAGCAGCCCACAGCGCGAGCTGCACCAGGGCGACGCTGCTCGCAGCGCTCGCCGTGAACGACCGTTGCCCGAGGGCTGCTCGCACGGCCATCAGCGCCGCCACGAGTCCGGTGGCCGGAAGAAGGATCCACGTGATCGAGGGGTCGGCGTCGCCGGGCAGTGAGACGTACCACCCGACTCCCGTGACGAGGGCGAGCATCGCCGTGGCCGCGGTCGCGCCCGCCGTTCGTCGCGTGGAAGCCGTCCGGAAGATGACGACGGCAACCCCGGCAGCGGCCATCACGCTGATGACGAGAGCTGGGAGTGGCCACGGTGAGGCGAGCAGGGTGCTCGCGACGGTGATGTCGAACGTCACCCCGTCGACGGTGATCGGCACCGAGGTATCGATGATGATGTCCCCGGGTTCGGCCCCGATCGGTGGTCGGGGATCCATGTAGTGGATCCGATGGTCGTGCCAGGCGAAGGAACCGTCGTCGTCGACCAGGATCCACTCGGGTGCCGCCGAGTGATCGATGTAGTCGGGGCGTTCCACCGAGCCGTAGCGGTCCCGGTTGTAGACGGTCGAGAAACTGAGCCGGTTCTCGTAGACCGAGCCGTCGGCATCGAATCGGAGGTAGGGCTCGCCCTCATAGCCGGCGACGGCCGCGGTCGAACCGCGGTCGATGGTGAGCAGCAGGAACGAGTCGTGGCCCTCGACGGTGACTTCGAAGACCTCGGGCAGCGGCTGGCCGTCGGCGGACCTGATCGAGGTGATCTCGGATCGGTAGTCGGTGGGTCCGGGGGCGTCGGCGTGGGCGGTGCCGGACGGCATGAGAACGCCGAATACGGTGCCGATCAGCGCGAGGAGGGTCCGCCGACCGATCGACATGAGACCATCATGCCGTTCCGGTCGTTGGCACGCACCATGACCGGCGGTTGTTCGACCGGTACGGTGATTGGCGTGGTGACGTCGTCTCGAGGGGGTCAGATCGTTGCCAGCCTCAGGGGAGTGGCTCGTTCCATTCCAAGGTCGGTCTGGATACTCATCGGGGTGCTAGTGGCTGTCCGCGTTGGCTTCGCCTTCGTGCTTGGCCTTGATGAGGCGCGATTGATCGAGCCGGACTCGAATGACTATCTGTCCAATGCGGAGGCGCTACTCGACGACGGTCGTTTCCTGACCGCTCCCAGCAGTGACGAACCCGAGTTCGAGCGAACACCCGGGTATCCGCTCTTCATCGCCGCGATTCTCGTCGTCACCGGCCGGTCGATACTCGCGGTCGCGCTCGCGCAGGCGGCGCTCAGCGCCCTTGTCGCACTCCCCATGTTCCTGATCGCCCGACGGCTCTTCGGAGAGCGGGCGGGGGTCGTCGCGGTCGTGCTCTTCGTTGCTGATCCGCTCTCGCTCTACTTCGGGGCCATGGTGATGACCGAGACGCTCGCCGCGTTGCTCCTCGGTGCCACGGTGGCGCTGCTCGGCCTTCTGATGGATCGACACTCCTCGAGTTCACGGGGGTGGCTCATCGTCGGTGTGCTGCTCGCCGTGACCACATTCGTGCGCCCCGGCCAGTACTACCTGCCGGTGGTGATCCTCGGTCTGCTCATCTGGACGGCGAGACGTGGGGGCTGGTCACTTGCGAGCACCTCGAGAGCGACTGCGGCGATGCTGGTGCCGCTCGTTGTTCTCGTCGGCGGCTGGCAGATCCGAAACGCCGTCGAGGTCGGATCCACGCGGTTCAGTGGTATCGAAGCGGTCAACATGATGAAGTACCGCGCTGCTGGGGTGGTGGCCGAGCGGGAGGGAGGCGACTGGCGTGAGGTCCGGCGTGAGCTGATGGATGTCTACGGACCCGGCTTCGAGGGCGCGACTGTCGGGGAGTACTACGACAACATGTACGACAAGGGTGTGGAGTTGGTTCTCGACGACCCGGTGTCGCTCATGAAGGTCACGCTCTCTGGAGCCTGGCGTGGAGCGGTGTCGTTTCCCGCCGACATCGACGGACTCATCACACGTTGGAACCTTCCTGACCTCCTCGTGGTTCGTCTCGTCGTTGACTACGCGATGGTCCCTGTGTGGCTGGTCGCCCTCTGGGGTCTCGGCGTCGCGTGGCGTCGCGCGAGTTCGCGACCGGTCGTGCTCGCAGCTGTCGTTCCCGTCGTGTACCTGTTCGCTCTGTCGTCCGGTCCGGAGTCGTACGCAAGGTTCCGTGTTCCGGTGATGCCCGTCCTCTGGCTCTTCGTTGCCGGGGGCGCGGTCGCGCTGCTCGACCTGTTCAGGTCCCGGGCTCGACGACCGTCAGAGTGAAGACCCCGCTCGAGTGCACTGTGCACTCACCGGTCAACTGACCCGGAGCGGTGAAGGTCTGGGTGAGGGTCTCTCCGGCACCGACGTAGAAGACGCCGACGACATGACCGCGGTCGTCCTCGTTGACGATGCGGATCGTCTCTCCGACCGCGACCTCGAGTTCGGCGGGGAGGATGTCGATGCGCTCGCCGCCGTCGATCCGGTCGCCGGTGCCGGCGGGGATGCGGTAGTCGTGGTCGGCCGTCGTCTCGTCGTCGGCGGCACTCAACCCCGGACGGGCGGGCTCGTTGTCGAGCACGGTGGCACCGATGGCGACTCCGGCGGCCAGTGCGATGACGGCCGCGACGATCATCGTCCGGGCTCTCATGCCCGACGACCGTCTAGGAGGTCACGGATGTCGGCCGACATCTCGTCGCTGTCGATGCCGAACGGCCAGGTCATCACCAGGAGCCCCTGGTCGTCGATGGCGTAGAGGGCCGTCGAGTGGGCCACCTCGACCTCGCCGTCCTCGTTAGTCGACACCAGATAGGAGGCGCCGAACGGCTCGGCCACCGCCGCGAGGCGGGCGGCCTCGGTGGTCACGAGGGAGTGTCCGCCCGGGAAGAAACTCCCGACATAGTCAGCCAGGATCGCCCCGTCACGATCAGGGTCGACGGTGACCATGGCGACGTCGACCCCGGCTGGATCATCGGCGCGGCGAAGCGCGATGCGGAGGTCGGAGAGCGTGGTCGGGCAGTAGTCGGGGCAGTTGGTGTAACCGAAGTAGACCATCAGCAGGCCTCCCGGGCGCGCCCGGAGCTCGAGTTCGGAACCGGTCGACGTGTCGGGGAGCGACAGCGCCGACACGTCTGGTGCGGGCTCCCGCACGAAGCCGGCAAACTCGCGCTGGGAGCAGGCGGCGAGCGCCGTCATCGTGACGGCCAACGCGAGGATCGGTGAGAGCAGGCCTCGTCGGCGTCGGCCGGTCGTCATGGTGCGCCCAACTCCTCGATCCAGGCGACGATGCTCGTCACCGCATCGTCGTCGAGGTTGTTCGACGGCATCTGAGCCCGGTAGCCGGTCACGATCTTGGCGCCGGGCATGGTGATCGACTCGTGGAGGTAGTCGCGGTCGGCCACCACGATCGAGCCGTCGGTCAGTTCTCGATCGGACATCCAGAGGCCGATGAAGGTGGGGCCGATACCGCCGGCCCCCTCGGAGCCGTGGCAGGCGGCGCAGGCGTTGGAGCGAGCGATCGAGCGTCCCTCGGCCGCGACAGGGGACAACTCGATGGAGCTCTCCCCGCCGGATGCGCAGGCGGTGAGCACGACGGCGAGCACCAACGCTGCCGTGAGGCGCATCACGACGATCTCCGTCGGAGCGTCTCGACCGAGTCGCACGGGTCGAGCTGGGAGATCAGGTCGACGCGGGCGCGCGCCACGCGGGAGCGCAAGGTCCCGATCGGGCAGTCGAGTACCGCTGCTGCCTCGGCGTAGGACAGGCCGAGGATCTGGGTCGCGATGAAGGCGTCGCGGCGGTCGCCGTTGAGACCCTCGATGAGCTCGCCGAGTTCGGTGGCTCCACTGCTCTCGGCGATGGGTGTCTCCGCGGTGACCGTGTCTCGGGCGAGCCGGGCGTCACGGTGGCGAATCCTTGCCCGACGGCGTGCGGAGTCGGCGCAGGTCCACCGGGTGATCTGTCTCACCCAGTTGAGGAACGGCCCGTCGCCGCGGAACCGATCGAGTCCGGAGATGATCCGCTCCATGGCGTCCTGCACGAGGTCATCTGTGGCATCGGCGTCTCCGAGCAGCAACACGAGGCGGCGGATGTCGGGCTCGATCTGTGTGATGAGCGCGCTGAGGGCCCAGCGGTCGCCGCTCTGCGCCGCCCGTACGAGCGGTGAGAGGTCGTTCTGTCCGTGCGGGGGTGCCACGGCCATGATCCCAGTCAACCACGTACACGGGCCGGCTGGCAGGGCCGTCGGTCACCTTCTCGCAGTCGGCAGTTCTTGCCTCCACCAGGTCGACAGCTCGTCGTTCCCGTCCAGGCCGAACGCGCGGTCGACGAGGAGCCCACAGGCAGCCACATCACCGTTGCGGAGGGCCTCGACGGCGTTGTCGAGGGGTCCGGCGGGCCATGGGAGCGCGGTGAGGGTCCGGACGCCGACCCGGAGCGCTTTCGGAGAGAGACCGGTGCCGGCTGACGCCGCCCACAGCAGCCGGGTGGCCACCGGCGAGGTGAGGACGGCCGCGACCTCATCGAGGGTGCAGCCCGCCTGCGGCATGAGGCGGACGACGGGAACGCCCGGTACCCAGAGCCCCTGGTGGTCGGCCACCGCCTCGACCACCCTGGTCTGGCTGGCCACGAGCACCTTCGGCTGCAGGGTGCGCTCCGCCCAGGAACGGAATCGGGGGGAGAGGCGGTCGAGGTGGACGGTCGGCGCATCGAATCGCTGACGAGCGAACCGCGTGGGCCGTTGCCCCCAATGGCACACAGCCGGGTCGATGAGCCCGCTGGTGACCAGCGGTGGCCCATCGCCTCCGTCGGTGACGGCGTCGACGAGTCCGTAGTACTCGTCGCGGAAGTTCGCATGAGCCTCCACCCGCTCCCCGATCGTGCCGGACGTCGACAGGGCAGTCGGCACCTCCGGCAGACCGAGTCGGTCGACGACCACTCGTGTCCAGTCGATCGGCTGCGGACTCGGTGAGCGCTCCAGCACGACCGCGCACACGGTCACCCGGGCGTCGAAGGACGGTTCCTCACCCCACCAGGACCACACCAGGCGACTGGTCCGCTCGATGGTTCGCCGCACCGGTTCGGCGTCGCGACTCCCGAGGACGGATTGGGGGAGCACCAGCGCGACGCGGCCGGAGTCGGCGCGTGCCAGACGGAGGGCGAGGTCCCAGAACCCCGTGGCGAGATCGGCGTAGGGGGAGCCCCGTGGGGGCTCGGGTGTCGAGGGACCGCGACGGGTGAGCGGGCTCGAGAAGGGCGGGTTCCCGATCACCAGGTCGAACGAGGCGGGGACCCAGTCGTGGTCCAGCGCGTCACAGACCGTGACGGTGGCGCCCGGGCCGAGGCGGGAGCGGGCGACCTCGGCTGCGGCCGGGTCGATCTCGCAGCCGACGATGTCGACCCGATGACCCGCTCGCGAGAGCCGCTCGGCGGCGGCTGCGAGCAGGCGTCCGTCGCCGCAGGCCGGATCGACGATGCGCACCGTGCCGGCCGGGGAGCGGAATCCGTCGAGGGCCGCGCCGACCAGACGGTCGACCAGGCGTTCCGGCGTGTACCAGGCGCCGGTACTGGAGCGGGCGTCCTCGGAGGGCGTCACGTGCTCGGGTGTCCCGGTTCCATCGACCGGAGCGTAGGGTTCGCTTCGTGCCCGACCGGTACCTCGCATTCGGACGTGACGACTGGGCCAGCCTGCGGGCGGCCACCCCGCTCACGCTGACCGAGGATGATCTCGATCATCTGCGCGGGATCAACGACCAGATCGACCTCGAGGAGGTGGCCGCGGTCTATCTCCCGCTCAGCCGTCTGCTCAACCTGTATGTGAGCGCTGTGCAGGACCTCCACCGGGTGTCGGCGACCTTCCTCGGGGCGATCGCGCCGAAGGTCCCCTACGTGATCGGTGTGGCGGGATCGGTTGCCGTCGGCAAGTCGACCTTCTCCCGCATCCTGCAGGCCCTCCTGGCCCGGTGGCCGGATCATCCCCGGGTCGACCTGGTCACGACCGACGGCTTCCTCCTCCCCAACCGGGTGCTCGAGGAGCGGGGTCTCATGGAGCGGAAGGGTTTCCCGGAGAGCTACGACACCCGCGCGCTCCTCGGCTTCCTCCGTCAGGTGAAGAGCGGTGTCGAGTCGGTCACGGCACCGGTGTACGACCACACCGTCTACGACATCGTTCCCGATCAGGTGGTCACGGTGGCCGGGCCGGACATCGTCATCGTCGAGGGGCTCAACGTCTTGCAGGTGGATCGGGCCGGCGCCGAGTTCGTGAGCGACTACTTCGACTTCTCGATCTACATCGACGCCGACGAGGCCGACATCGCCGAGTGGTACGTAGAGCGCTTCCTCACGTTCCGGGCATCGGTGTTCCAGCGCATCGACAGCTTCTTCCGCAACTTCGCCGATCTCGACGATGACGAGGCGGTGGCCCTCGCCCGGGGTATCTGGGAGCGCATCAACGGGCGGAACCTCCGCGAGAACATCGAGCCGACCCGCGAGCGCGCCTCGCTGGTGGTCCGCAAGGGGGCCGATCACCGGGTCACCGAGGTGCTCCTCCGCAAACTCTGAGTGCCCGAGTCAGCCAGGATCAGTCGGCGGCGAGGAGTGGAGGCAGCTCGGTGATCGACTCGAGCACCTCGAAGTCGTGACCCGTCGAGTCGACGGTCTCGTGCTCCCAGGTGACGTGATACGGGATGTGGACCCCGCGTCCGCCGAGTTCGATGACCGGGAGCACATCGCTCGGCACCGAGTTGCCGACCATGACGAACGACGCCGGTTCGATCGACCAGTCGGCGAGGAGTCGTCGGTAGGTCTCCGGATCCTTCTCGAGGACGACACCGACTCGGTCGAAGTGATGCTCGAGCCCCGAGGTTCGGATCTTGCGGGTCTGGTGCACGAGGTCCCCCTTGGTGATGAGGACCAGACGGTGGGAGCGTCCGAGCTCGGCCAGGACCTCGGGGACATGGGGGAGCAGTTCGACCGGTTCGCGGAGCAGATCATGGATGTGGTCGACGAGGTCACCGAGCACGCTCGACGGCACGACCCCCTGGGTGGCGGTGACGGCGGCCTCGACCATCGACAGCCCGAAGGCCTTGACCCCGTAGCCAGAGACCGCGATGTTGCCGAGTTCGACGGAGCGAAGGGCGGCGGCCAGATCGACCCCGTCGGGGGTGAACGGCCCAACCCACTCGAGGAACAGTTCCTCGGCTCGCCGGAAGTGGTCCTCGCTGCGCCACAGGGTGTCGTCGGCGTCGAGGCCGACCACCGGGTCGCCGGTCACCGGTGGATCGCGTTGAGGTAGTTGTAGACGGTGATCCGGCTGACGCCCATGGCGTCGGCCAGATCCTCGACCGCCCGGCGCAGCGTGAAGGCGCCCCGTTCGTCGAGCAGTCGAACGGCGCGCTGCTTGTCCTCACGCGAGAGTGATGGCAGCGGCCCACCCAGCTCGCTCTCGACGGATTCGATGAGCCGATCGAGGGCTCCGTGCAGTTGTGGGACACGCACAGCAGCCACGGTCTCGCCCTGCCAGACGATCGGCAGATCGGCGGGTTGGATCGATGCCGGACCGACGACCCGGGCCCCCATCGCCTCGAGCGCCGGACGGACCGCGGTCACCACCGGATGCTCGTCGGTCACGCCGACTCCCCGCCGCCTCCGGCGACCTCGATGGTGAGTCGAGTGGCGCCGTTCGCGAACGCGGCTCGGACGACATCAGCGATCGCCTCGGGCAGCGTGTCCGGGTCGATCTCGCAGGATGTGCCGAAGGCGCCGAAGTCGACCTCGACCCCACGCTCGCTCAGCGCGTCGACCGGTGCGGTGACGTGGGCACCGGGGCGACCCTCATGGAAGGGTTCCACGGTGAAGTCGAGACGAGCCACACCGTGATCGTAGGGGATGCGACCGACCCGTCCCGGAGCCGTCAGACACCCATGATCCGCTGAAGCTCACCCGAGCGCGCCAGGCAGTCCTGGCCGGCTGCGCCGAAGGCCTCGTTGAGGCGGGCGAGCGCCTGTCGGAACGACTGGTTCCACTCCTGCTCGAAGCGCTGTCGGGCCGGCCCGTGCCAGACGGTCGCGGCCAGCGTCGAGTCGACGGTCGACATCGTCTGGGTGACGACGTTGATCTGCTGAGTGAGCGTGCGCCCGAGTTGGGCGAGTTGTTCCGGATCGGCACCGTAGATGGCCATGTCCCCTCCTGTGGTCGGCCCGGAGGGGGGACGTGATGTTCAGCCGACCGGAACGGTGCCCGTCGGCCAGTCGCTCGCCGCGGCGGCCAGACCGGTGATCAGCGCGTCGGTGTGGGGCACGGTGTCGCCCTCGTGATCCCACCAGAGCGGTCCCTGCCCCCGCACCCGTGGCGGCAGTTCGATCTGGACGCCGGCCAGCCTCGGGCGGTTCACCGGGTTGCGATCGTGCAGCCCGCGGAGGCGCACCGGGATCTCGGCGAGATCGGTGATGATGCGATAGCCGGGGAGCAGGGGATCGATGTGGCGTCCCACATGGTGCGCGAGGTCGCGGTTGCGTCCGCCGAGCAGCAGCGAGGAGAACATTCCCCGCCGTCCGAAACCGTGCACGGTCACGACGATCTCCACATGGTCGAGGAAGGTGGAGAGACGGTCCGATTCGGCCGGGTCGAAGCGAGTGGAGGGGATGTGCTTGGGGTCCGGGTCGGTGTGGAGCACGCCGTAGTAGGAGGAGCCGGAGATCTCGGCTGCCTCGCGGGCGATCCGGTCGGTGGTCACCTCGAGACGGCCGCCGTGGAAGGCCATGAAGCCGAAGGTCGACCGGAGCTCCAGTTCCTCGACGGCGCGGCCGGCCTCGAGCAGTTGCGCGAGACCATCCGACATGACCTCATGCTCTCAACACCGGGCCGCTGTCGTAGCATCGAGCCGATGTTGGTGTGGATGGATCTCGAGATGACCGGCCTCGACCACACCACCGATGTCATCGTCGAGATCGCGACGCTCATCACCGACGACGAACTCGAGATCGTCGCCGAGGGCCCCGACCTCGTCGTCCATCAGAGCGACGAGGTGCTCGCGGCCATGAACGATGTGGTGACCGAGATGCACACCACGTCCGGTCTGCTCGACGAGATCCGCTCGTCGACGCTGGGTCTCGACGAGGCCGGCCGACTGACCCTCGAGTTCATCCGCGAGCACTGCCCCGATGCGGGAACCGTTCCGCTGTGCGGGAACTCGATCGGCACCGATCGTCGGTTCCTCGCCGCCTATCTCCCGGAGATCGAGTCGCACCTCCACTATCGATCGGTCGATGTCTCCAGCATCAAGGAGTTGGCGCGGCGCTGGAGCCCGGAGGTGCTCCAGCAGGCGGTCCGCAAGCCGAACAGCCACCGGGCCCTCGATGACATCCGGGCGAGCGTCGACGAACTCCGTCTCTACCGAGATCTGCTCTTCCGCGACGGGGACGAGCTGGCGGCGGCGATCCTCGCGCGGTCGACCGACTCGCCCACCTGAGCCGCCGGACGGCACACTCTTCCCATGCGCGCCGTGGTCGTCACCGAGCCGGGCGGCCCGGAGGTGCTCCGGGTCATGGAGGTCGCCGACCCGGAGCCCGGGCCCGATGAGATCCGGGTCCGCGTGGGGCATAGCGCCTGCAATCGGGCCGACATCATGCAGCGTCTCGGCGGCTATCCCGATCCGGTTCGCCGTGAGCACGAGATCCTCGGTCTCGAGTACGCCGGCCGGGTCGAGGCGGTCGGTGAACGGGTCACGCGCTGGTCGGTCGGTGACCGGGTGATGGGGATCGAGGCGGGGGCGTGCAACGCCGAACTCGTCGTCACCCACGAGCGTCTCGCCATGCCGGTGCCTGACGCCCTCGACGATGTCGGCATGGGCGCGGTGCCGGAGGTCTTCACGACGGCATGGGACGCTCTCGTCGCACAGGGCGGGCTCACCAGCGGTCGGTGGGCGCTGGTGCACGCGGGAGGTTCCGGTGTCGGCACCGCGGCGATCCAGATCGCGAAGGCGATCGGCGCCCGCATCGCGGTGACCTGCTCGGCCGGCAAGGCCGATGCCTGTCGATCCTTGGGGGCCGATCTGGTCCTGGAGCGATCACCGGCCGACTGGGCCTCGGCGCTTCGCGAGGCGGTGCCCGACGGAGTCGATGTCGTCCTCGACGTCATCGGTGGTGAGGAGGCCGATCGCAACCTTCGGGTGGTGCGACCTCAGGGGACGATCATGCAGGTCGGTCTGCTCGGCGGTCCGTCGGCGACGGTGTCGACGGGGCTGATCCTCACCAAGCGGGTCCACTGGATCGGCACCACCCTCAGGAACCGTCCGATCGAGCAGAAGATCGCAACGGTCCAGCGGTTCTCGGCCGAGGTGCTCCCCCTGTTCGAGTCCGGGGCGCTCCGACCCGTCATCGACCGTGTCTTCGATGTCGATGATGTCGCCGACGCGCATCGGCACATGGAGGCTGACCTGAACGTCGGGAAGATCCTGCTGCGTATGTGAACCCGCCGATGGCGAAAACTGCGAGTTGCGCAGCCCGTCCTCCTCTGGACGGGCATGGAAACGACAACAACGACCGTCCAAGCCCCCACGGGGCGCGCCCGTTGCGCCGATGGCACCGGGAGGCTGGCTGAACTCTTCTTCTCCGACGACGCCCACGATCTCGCGCGGGCGAAGGCGATCTGTCGGCGCTGCGCGCTCGCGGAGAGCTGTCTGGCGGGAGCGCTCGAGCGAGTCGAGTACTACGGCGTCTGGGGTGGCGTGCTGGTGATGGAGGGGGTGATCGTGGAGGATCGACCGCGACGCGGCCGTCCGCCACGGCATTCGCGGCCCGAACTGGTCGTCGACGAGGTGCCGATCCCGCCGCACCTGGTGGCATGACCACGCGGGCGATGCCCTCGTTAGCCTGAAGGTATGGAGCGGCGACGGGCGACGGTCGCGATCGGCACCGCCGCCGCGATCTCACTCTTCGCCATCTCGATCGGCGCTCCGCGGGTGCGCGATGCGGTCGATCGCGATGTCGACGTCGTGCTCGATGAGCCCGGTGAGTACCAGCAGCCGTTGGAGGGTGCTGATGGTGATGTAGCCGCGCTACCCGCTGTGGAGGTGCGCACCGTGGCCGGCGAGGTGATGAGCACCGCGGACCTCGTCGGCACACCGCTGGTGATCAACCTGTGGTTCGCGGCCTGCCCCCCGTGCGTTCGGGAGATGCCCGAGTTCGCCGAGGTCCACGCGGAGTTCGGCGACCGGGTCCGATTCATCGGGGTGAATCCGATCGACGAGGTCGACCGGATGCTCGAGTTCGCCGAGTCCGTCGGCGTCTCCTACGAGCTGTACCTCGACCCGCTCGGTCGCTTCACCGACGCCCTCGAGACGGCGTCGTTCCCGCTCACCGTCTTCGTCGACGTCGACGGGCGGATCCTCGCCCGCGACGGTGTGCTCGACGCTGACGGCCTCCGCGAACGGATCGCCCTCCACTTCCGTATCCCAACGTCGAGGTCGGCGTGAGCCTGTCGTTCCTCAGAGGGCTCGTGGCGGCGGTGAACCCCTGTGGGTTCGTGCTGCTCCCGACGTATCTGATGTTCTTCCTCGGCTCGGAGGTCACCTCGGCCTCGGCTGATCTCGGGGAGCGCCGCGCTGGTGTGCGCCGCGCCCTCGTGGTGAGCTCCGCGCTCACCGCCGGGTTCATGACGGTCTTCGTGACGGTCGGTCTCGTCACCTACCACTTCACCTCGTGGATCCAGCGCAACGCCAAGTACGCGACGATCGTGATCGCGGTCGGACTGGTCGCCCTCGGCGTGTCGATGTTGCGCGGCTACCGACTCCCGATCGCCGCTCCACGACTCGATCGCGGGGGGCGTTCCCGCGGGGTCGGCTCGATGGTCGTCTACGGCGCGGCCTACGCGATCGCGTCGCTCGGCTGCACGATCGGTCTCTTCCTGCCGTCGCTCTTCTCGGCCCGTGATGACGGTCTGGTCGCCGCGACCGCCCAGGTCGTCGCCTACGGGGCGGGGATGGGTCTGCTGGTCACGGCGTTGACCGTCTCGTTGGCCGTCGCGCGCACCGGACTGCTCGGGGTGCTGCGGGCCTCGATGCATCGGGTGGAGCAGGTGGCCGCGGGGTTCGTGGTGCTCTCCGGCCTGTACCTCGCCTACTACTTCTGGGTGGTGGACATCAGCGGTGGGTCCGATCCCGTCGTCGAGACCGTCGACCGCGCGCAACGATCCGTGATCGATGCGCTCCAGCAGCGATGGCAGGTGACGGCGGTCGTCCTCGCCGCGGTGGTGCTTGCCGCCGTGCTCTACGCACGTCGTCCCGAACGACGTTCCTGACCGGCCGACAGGGCGAGAATCCCTCCCGGTCACTACGGTCGCCGGTGTGAGTGAGGAGCCGTTGAGGGCGATCGATGTGCCGCTGCAGCCCGCGGCGACCGTGATGCTGCTGCGCGACGGTGACGATGGGGTCGAGGTCTTCATGTTGCGTCGGACGCTGTCCGCGGCCTTCGCTGGAGGGCAGTACGTCTTCCCCGGCGGGAAGGTCGACGGGGAGGACCACGCCGCCGAACTCGAACCGGTGTGCGACGGTCTCGACGACGCGTCCGCCTCGGCCCGTCTCGGTCTCGACCACGGCGGGCTCGCCTGGATGGTCGCGGCGGTCCGGGAGTGCTTCGAGGAGGCCGGGGTGTTGCTCGCGCGTCACCATGACGCGCAGCACACCGTCCGTTTCGGTGCCGACCTCGACCCCGGTGACATGGCATCGGCCCGCGAGGAGATCCACGGCGGTCAGCGGACGCTCGCCGGCCTGTGCGCTGAGCACGGGCTGCGTCTCATGGTCGATCGGATCGGGTTCACCAGCCACTGGATCACTCCGGTGGGGGAGCGTCGGCGCTTCGACACACGATTCCTCGTCGCGGTCGCTCCACCCGAACAGGAGCCGCTCCACGACGGTGGGGAGACGATCGAGAGCCTGTGGGTGCTGCCTGAGGACGCCCTCCGACGGGCCAGCGCAGGGGAGCTGCAGATGTTCCCGCCCACGACGGCCAATCTCCGCTGGCTGAGTCGGTTCGGCTCGGCCGACGAGGCTGTCGCCGAGGCGATCTCGAGCCCTAGTCCGTCACCGATCCTGCCGAGGGTGCGTCTCGACGACTCCGGCCGGGTGACCGGTGTCGCCCTCCCGCGCGACAGCGACTACGAGAGCGTGCCGCTCCCCGAGTTCGTCATCGGCAAGCGCTGACGGGTCACACCCCGTCGAGGGCCGCGGCGACCGCGTCGAGGAGCCGGGCGGAGCACCCCGACATGTCGATGTCGTCGGCGCGCGCCGGCGCCACCTCCTCGGCGATGCGTTCCACCAGTGCCCGCAGCACCTCGGCCGACGGGCCGTCGCCGTCGATGACGACCGGCTCGCCGCTGTCGCCCCCCGCGGCGAGTTGCGGTTCGAGCGGTATCGAGGCCAGCAGTGGAGCGTCGATGTCGTCGGAGAGCTCGGCTCCCCCTCCCGATCCGAACAGCGCGTACGACTTGCCCTGGTCGCAGACGAACGCGCTCATGTTCTCGACCACGCCGATCACCGGCAGGAAGGAGCGCCTCGCCATGTCGGCGGCCCGTTGGGCGACCTTCTGCGCGGCCCGCGCCGGAGTCGTGACGATGAGCATCTCGGTGCGCGGGAGCATCCGCGCCAGACCCATCTGGACGTCGCCGGTTCCGGGCGGCATGTCGATTAGCAGGTAGTCGAGGTCACCCCAGGCGACGTCGTTGAGGAACTGCTCGACCGCCTTGGTCAGCATCAGCCCTCGCCACATCAGCGCGGTCGACTCCTCGACGAGGAAGCCGGTCGAGACGACCTCGAGCGTCCCCTCTCCGACCGTCCTCCGGTTCGGGATGATCCTCGGCCGGCCGTCGACCTCGGAGGCCTCCATACGGTCCGACATCCCGAGCAGGCGGGGCACGGAGAACCCCCAGATGTCGGCATCGAGCACACCGACGGTGAGGCCGCGCGCGGCGAGCCCGGCGGCGAGGTTCACCGTGACCGAGCTCTTGCCGACCCCACCCTTGCCGCTGGCCACGGCGATCACCCGGCATGAGCTGGGTACCGCGGTCTCGGGTGCGGACTCCTGTGCGGCGCGTCGGGCGCGCCCCATGACTTCCGAGCGCTCCTCGGGGGTCATCTCGCCCCAGTCGATACGCACCTCGTCGATGCCGGGGTGGACGCCGACGCGGTCCTGGATCTCGCGTTTGATCTCGGCGCGGAGCGGGCAGCCGCCGATGGTCAGTTTCACCGAGACCGTCACGATCCCCTCGTCGATGGTCACTTCCGGCACCATGCCGAGGGTGACGATGTCCACGTGCAGCTCGGGGTCCATCACCGTCCTGAGCGCGGCGAAGACCTCGTCGGTGGACGGGGCGTCGGTGCTGTCGGAGCGGTCGCTGGCCGGGGGGATGGAGGTGGCCATGGGTCAAAACTACTCGTGAGGGACCCAGTGGTCACCCGCTGCAGACCTTGTCGGAGCCCTGCTGAGTGCGGTTAGGATTTCCAACACCGTCATAGGAGGAATGCCACGTGATCACCCTCACCGACAACGCAGCCACCAAGGTGCATGAACTGCTCACGGCCGAAGGCGCCGATGAGCTCGCTCTCCGGGTCGCCGTGCGACCGGGCGGGTGCAGCGGGTTCTCCTACGAGATGTTCTTCGACGGCGACATCGCCGACGACGACGAGCAAGCCTCCTTCGGGGAGGGGACGCCGGTCAAGGTGGTCGTCGACCCGGCCTCCGCGCAGCTGCTGCAGGGCGCCACGCTCGACTACAAGGATGGGCTCGACCAGTCCGGGTTCGCGATCACCAACCCGAACGCCTCCCGCACCTGCGGCTGCGGCCAGAGCTTCTCCTGATCCGGTCGTGACGGGCGCGGTCATCGGCCGCGATGTCTGAGCGCTCCCGCCGACGGGCTGCGGCGCTCATCGTGATGGCGGTCGTCGCGCTGGCGGTGGGTGGTTCGACGGTCTACCTCCGGTCGGTGGAGACCGATCTCGACCGACGGGTCACCGAGCGAGCGGCCGCGGCGGCGCCCCTGGTCGCGTCGATCTCGGTGTCCGGTCAGACAGTCACCGTCTCGTGCTCTGAGCCCGTGCTCGACGTCGCGACCCTCGAGGCGTCGCTTCGGGTCGATGGCGTGCGCGCGGTCGAGGCCGATCGATCGTGTCGATCCAGTCGGGCGCCGATCGTCGACCCCGCGCTCGCCCCCACCACGACCGTTGCCGATGAACCGCTCACCACCCCAGACGGCATGGTGGTCGCGACGACGGTGCCCCCGGCGGTTGACACTCCCCCGACGGTGACCGCGACGATCGCTGATGTGCTGACAGCGGAGACCTCGCTCAGTCTCGTCGCGGGCCTCGCCGAGCGGTCGGGAGCCCTGGATGATCTCTCTGCTGACGGCCCGTTCGTGCTCTTCGCACCGTCCGACGAGGCGTTCGGGACAGTCGATGCCGATCTCGTCGCAGCGCTCAACGAGGACGAGGACGCCGCACGTCGTCTGCTGTCGCGGCATCTGGTGGACGCACAGCTCGATCCGGCGGCGATCTACTCCGACGAGGCCGACTCGGTGGTGCTGGCCTCGCGGGACGGCTCGGCCAGCGTGGTCGACCCGGGTGAGGTTCCCCTCGTCGAGGGGATCGCGGAGGTGCTCTCGGTGATCGAGGCTGACAACGGCGTCATCCTCGTGATCGACCGGGTGCTGATCGCCCAGGTGGAGGGGGTACCCGATCTGGTCATCTCGTGGGAGTCTGAGGGCTTCACCGTCTCAGGGGCCGTCGCCGACGAGGAGACCGCGTCGCTACTCGAGGGTCGCATCGGTGTCGCACCAGAGGTCGACACGGGGTCGACGATCGACACGGCGGTGATCTCGGACCTCCTCACGCTGCTCGGGGTGGTGCCGTCGACGTTGGTGGAAGCCACCGTGGTGGTCGAGGCCGACGCGGTGACGTTGACCGGCAGTTATCGAGATCAGGCTCTCGGCGAAGCCGTCGCGGCGATCGCCGCCGCCCTGTCGGTGGAGGTCGATCTGGCAGTCGCGCCACCGGTTGGCATCGATGACGGGGTCCGGGTCGCGACGGCGATCGAGGACCTGCTGTTGGCCGAGCCGATCGTGTTCGAGTCGGAAGGCACGGAGATCGACGAGTCGTCGTTCGGCACGTTGGACGCGATCGCGGGGCTGCTGTCGGAGGTGCCGACGGCCCGGGTGGAGGTGCGCGGTCACACGGATTCCGATGGTTTGGAGGGATCGAACGTGCTCCTCAGCAGCGAACGAGCCGAGTCGGTCGTCGAATCGATGGTCGAACGTGGCCTCGACGCGGCGCGCTTCATCGCCACCGGAGTGGGTTCTGCCGAGCCGGTGCTGGTCGAGGGTGTCGAGGACAAGACGCTCAGCCGACGCGTCGAGTTCGTCATCACGATGCCGTGAATGGTCAACGCAACTACTGTTCGGGCTGATGAGGTCTCGATGAGCGAGGTGGGGTCGACGCCGGTCTCGTTGCGTGATCGACTCATGATCGCGCTGTGGTGCGGGGTCGCGTGGCTACCCATCGCGTTCGTACGCGGCGGCTACTCATGGGATGACTGGGTTGTGGGCACCGCGACCCGGGAGGAGTCCCGTCACCATTCAAGGCAACTCGGCCGACTCTTCCCCCACTACTCAGAGGTCTTTCAGCTGGCGGGTTCGCCAGCGGTGAGGCTGCTGACGGTGTTCGCACTGGTCTCGACGGGCCTCGCGGTCGCAGCCGTCGTGGGGCGCTTCGGGGTGCTGGGTAGGAACGAGATCGTTCTGGTTGCCGTATTGACGGCGGTGAATCCCTTGGACACCTCGAAGTCACTGTTGTCAACCGCGACGTACTCCTGGTCGCTCGCCTTCTTCTTCATCGGCTGGTTCGCCCTCACGCGTCGTCGCTGGTGGGTGCTCGCGTTCCCGCTCTTCTTCGTCTCGTACGACACGTCCTCTCTACTCTTCTTCTCGGTACTTCCGTTGATCGATCTCATGTTCTTCGACAGATCCTGGCGGGACGCGGTGGTCCGACTGAAGATCGCGGGGCTCTCGGTCACGGCGGTGGTGTATGCCGTGATCCGGTTCTTCCTTCGAACGCCCGAGGGCTCCTACGACGGGTACAACGCTGTCGGTGTGGTCGGCCTCGCGTTCATGCTCACCTGCCTTGGTGCGGTCGCGTTGCTCGCTCTCGGTCTGTTGCGTGGTCGTTCTCTCGTCGAAGAAGTCGGTTCAGGCGGTCACCTCCTCTCGGCGATCGGTGTGCTCCTGATCTTCGTCGGGCTGATTCCCTACCTAGTGGACAGACAACTCCCGCCGTACCTCGGACCGAGCACCAGGCACTACCTCCTCGTCGGACTTGGTCTCGGGGTCACCGTCGTCGGAGTCTCCCGAAGTCTGTCGGCGACGGGAAGGATCAGGTGGCGGCAGGCCTCGACTCTGCGGTTGGTCGCATCACTGGTGGTCATGTTCGCGTGGCTGAATGGCTTCCTCTCACTTCAGCACTGGAGATTCGTCGATGCCGTCTCACAAGAGGTCGCCTCGGTGGACATTCCCACGGCATCGCTTGTCGTGGTGACCTACGAGCACACACCGGACGTCGTGATCTCGCAGCGGCTCGGGCCGAACTACGCCGATCACTGGTATGTGTGGACGAACATCGTCGATAGAGCGGGCGACCAGGCGATTTTCGCGATCCATGGTGATTGGCTTGCGGACTATCTGGAGGGTCGTCTTGTGCGCGCGTATGACGAGCAACGAGATTCTTGGGGGGTCGATGGCTATGAGCCGACCACAACGGCGACTCAGCTTGAAATCGAGTCGACTGGCGGCGTCCTTGGCTTCTTCGCGTCGTATGAGGTGTCCGTGTCCGAGATCGATGTTGACGTTCCCCGTGGGTGACGAGATCGTGTGAGTGCTGTGCCGTACACGTTGACCGCAGGACTTCTCTGGTACTCCGGCGCTCTCGCGCTTGGCCTCGTGCTCGGATGGCTGCTGAGGTCGACGAGCGCGATCCGTCAGGTCGGTCGGGCGCGGCGCCTCGAGCGAGCCGCTGTGCAGCAGGAGTTGAGCGATCTCAAGGCGCGGGCGGACGCTGAGGAGGAGATCCGACTGGAGCGAAACCGGCTCCGTCACGACAACGAACTCCTCAGGGAGCAACTGGCCTCCCGACCGTTGGAGGCCGGCGGGGCTCCGACCTCGGACCGTCGGGTCGACGAGCAGTCGGCTTCGCCGGGGCCGGATCTCGAGGAGGGAGCCCGGGTGCTTGGCCGCCGACTCAGCACCGATGACCTGCAGGTGGTCAACGGGATCGGTCCGGTGATCGAGGGTCTGCTCAACGGGGTCGGGATCCGCTCGTGGGCTGAGCTCGCCGCTGCCGACGTCGACACTCTGGCGAGCACCCTCGCCGACGCCGGCTCACGATTCTCGCGGTACGACCACTCAACCTGGCCGGAACAGGCGCGGTTGCTCATGGCGGGCGACTGGGTCGCCTTCCAGTCCCTCGGCTGAGCGGGTGGCCGCGCGTCGCCGTCTAGGGTCAGCTCCATGGCGAGTCCGATCGGTCCGTACACACCAGTGGTCACCGCGGGCGACCTGATCGTCGTCTCCGGACAGTTGGGTCTCGTCGACGGCGAATTGGTGGAGGGTGTCACCGCCCAGACCTCCGCGGTCGTCGCCAACCTCGAAGCCCGGTTGGCCGAGGTCGGCGCGACGCTCGGGGACGTGATCAAGACGACCTGCTTCCTGACCGACATGGCGACGTTCGCCGAGTTCAACGAGGCCTATGTGAAGGGCTTCGGAGAGCACCGGCCGGCGAGGTCGACGATCGGAGTAGCGGGGCTTCCGCTCGGTGCCTCGGTGGAGATCGAGGCGCTCGCCCACCGCGGGCCGAGAGACTGATCCTCGGGCACTAGGATCTCAGCGTGGCCGGAGCTATCGCGATCACCGTGGTCCTCGTGTTGTTCCCTGTGCTGATCCTGATGAGCGGGGGCATCGCGAGTGGGGTGATCGGCGCTGTGCTCCAACGTGACGGCGAGGCGCGCCATGAAGGCAGTGAACTCCTCGAACTCGACGACTGATTGAGTCACGATGGCTGGGCCCGCCCCCGACCCGCAGCCGTATGACCTCGTCATCCACAACGCTGAGCTCATCGCGACCGTCGACGATGTCCGACGGGAGATCCCCGGCGGGTGGATCGCCGTCCGCGACGGGCTGATCGCCACGACCGGAACGGGTCAGCCTCCCGAAGCGGCGGAGCGTGTCGATGCGAGTGGTTGCCTCGTGACTCCCGGGTTGGTGAACACCCATCACCACCTCTACCAGAACCTGACTCGGGCCTATCCGCCGATGACCGACAAACCGCTCTTCGGCTGGTTGCAGTCGCTGTATCCGCTGTGGCGGGCGATCGATACCGAGTCGGTGTACGTGTCGACCTGGATCGGCCTCGCTGAACTGGCGCTCTCCGGCTGCACGACCTCCACCGACCATCTCTACGTTCATCCGCGAGGGGTGGGCGACCTGCTCACGGCTGAGATCGAGGCGGCGCGAGATCTCGGGGTGAGATTCCACCCGACGAGAGGCTCGATGTCGCTGTCAGTGAAGGATGGCGGGCTTCCTCCCGACGATGTGGTGGAGGATCACGACGAGATCCTCGCGGCCTGTGAGGAGGCGGTTCATCGCCATCACGACCGATCCTTCGCTGCCATGACCCGCGTGGCCCTCGCGCCGTGCTCACCGTTCAGTGTCACCGAACGGCTCATGGTTGAGTCGGCCGAACTCGCTGAGCGACTCGACGTCCGTCTCCACACCCACTTCGCGGAGAACGCCGAGGACGACGCCTTCAGCCTCGCGACCTTCGGATGTCGACCGATGGAGTACCTCGAGCGCACCGGTTGGGCCACCGACCGCACTTGGGTCGCCCACTGCGTGATGCCAAACGGTCACGAGATCGAGCGACTCGGTGCCGCGAGGGTGGGCGTGGCTCACTGCCCGTCGTCAAATCTGATTCTCTCCTCCGGGATCGCGCCTACGGTCGCGCTTCGGCACGCTGGCTGTCGAGTCGGGATCGGCGTGGATGGGTCGTCTTCGGCTGACTCCGCCTCGATGTGGCTCGAGGCCCGTCAGGCCATGTTGCTCGCCAAACTCGACCGCGGGGCGGAGGCGGCTCACGCCCGGTGGGCTCTCGAGATGGCGACGAGGGAGGGTGCCGCCTGTCTCGGTCGCGAGGGTGAACTCGGCGAACTGTCCGTCGGCGCTGTGGCTGACATCGCGGTGTGGGATCTCGCCGACATTCAGCATGCGGGAGCCATCGGCGACGCGGTGGAGGCCTGGTTGCGCTGTGGCCCGGCAGGGGCACGAGACACGATGGTCAATGGGAAGTTCGTGGTCCGCGATGGCCGAGTGGTCTCGTCGCAACTCGATGAACTCCGATATCGCCACTCGTCGGAATCTCGACGGATCCAGGGGTACGACGGCCGATGAGGGTGTTGATCACCGGCGGTACTGGCTTTGTCGGTAAGCACCTGCTCGATGTCATCGCTGCGAATTCGACACCGCTCACACTGGATGATGTCGTCGTCTCCAGTCGGTCGCCGCAGTTGACGGGGTACGACGTCGAGACCGTCAGTTGGGATGTGACCGCGGACTCGGTGCCCGATCTGCGGGTCGATGCCGTGATCCATGCTGCGACCCCTGCCTCGGCGGAGTTGAACGCTCGATCTCCACGGCTGATGTTCGATCAGATCGTTGAGGGGGCGCGTCGCGTCATCGAGTTCTGCGCGAACCAGCCCGACCCACCTCGTGTGGTCTTCACCTCCTCGGGAGCGGTGTACGGCGAGATGCCGCCAGGAGTCACAGCGTGGCCCGAGGATTCCAGGCTTGCGGCCGATCCGCTTGACGCGAAGAACGCCTACGCCTCCGGTAAGCGAACTGCTGAGGCGTTGTTCGCGCTCGCGGGGCATGAGGGTGTCTGCCGGCCGACGATTGCACGCCTCTTCGCATTCTCTGGGCGCCACCTCCCTCTCGACGCACACTTCGCACTCGGGAACTTCGTTCGGGACGCCCTCGCCGGAGGACCGATCCGAGTGCGGGGGACCGGAACGGCGGTCAGGTCGTATCTTGACGGAGACGACATGGCGCTCTGGCTCCTTCTCGCTCTCTTGAGCGATGTATCTGTCGGCAGGATTGTGCATGTCGGCTCGGAGGAGGCTGTCACCATTGAGGAGTTGGCCCTAATGGTCGCCGACCTAGCCAAGCTCGTGAGGAGTCCCGAGGAGCGAGTTCTCACCGAGGGGCGAGTGGCTCCGATCGATGGTCGGGACCGGTACGTTCCGTCGACTGGCCTCACAAGGAGGCTGCTGGGGGTCGAACAGGAGACCCCGCTTCGCGAGAGCGTCGAACTGATGCTCCAAATGCGCTCGTTGCCCCGATGAATCGGGAAGGTTGCCCGTTGAATCAGTAAGATTGGGCCGTGAAGGTGGTCGTGTTGGCGGGAGGCCTTGGGACCCGCCTCCGGGAGGAGACGGAGTATCGACCGAAGCCGATGGTCGAGATCGGCGGGTATCCGATCATCTGGCACATTCTCAAGAATTTCAGTCACTTCGGGCTGACCGACTTCGTGGTAGCGGCCGGCTATCGGGGAGAGGTCATCAGGGACTACTTCCTCAACTTCCGTGCACGCTCCCAGGACTTCACGGTGAATCTTGGGACCGGCGAAGTTGATTACCACGCCGCGCGCTCCATCGGCAGTGACTGGAGCGTGACGGTCGCCGATACGGGCAAGGACACGATGACCGGCGGTCGCGTGAAGCGTGCCGCGCGCTACACCGAGGGAAGGTTCATGGTGACCTACGGCGATGGTTTGGCCGATGTCGACATTGATCGACTCCTCGCGTTCCACGAGAGTCGCGGCCGCCTCGCGACGGTCACAACCACGCGTCCGAACTCTCGCTTCGGTGTGCTCGACGTCGACCAAGAGGGTGTAGTGGAACGTTTCCGCGAGAAACCTCAAGCAGATGGTCACGTCAACGCGGGCTTCTTTGTGTTCGAGCCCGAGGTGCTCGATTATCTCGATGATGACTGCATCCTGGAACGAGAGCCACTCGAGCGGTTGGCAGCTGATCGTCAGTTGGTTGCCTTCGAGCACTCAGGGTTCTGGCAACCCATGGACACCTACCGCGAGTTCCAAATGTTGAACGAGATGTGGGATGACGGCCGGGCGCCGTGGAGGCTGTGGGCATGAGTGACTGGGCCTCGCGGTCCGTCCTCGTGACTGGTGCCACCGGCATGGTGGGCTCCGCGCTGTGTCGCCGATTGTTGGACGAGGGGGCTCGTGTCGTCGGTCTGATCGCTGATGCTGATCCGTCGACGGAACTGGTGAGAAGCGGAACGGTCAAGTCGATGGTCGTGATGTCAGGTCGACTCGAGCGGTACGACGACGTCGAGCGGGCGATCAACAACACCGAGGTCGACACCGTGATCCACCTCGGCGCACAACCGATCGTGGGTGCCGCGGCGCGAGCCCCACGGCACACGCTTGAGACCAATGTGCAGGGGACCTGGAATGTCCTCGATGCCTGCCGCGCCATTGGTGCCCGGGTCAAGCGAATCGTCGTCGCTTCGAGTGATAAGGCGTATGGGGCCTCAGCGGTGCTCCCCTATGTCGAGGACATGCCGCTCGCCGGCGTCCAGCCCTACGAGGTATCGAAGAGCTGTACCGACCTGATCGCGCTGTCCTACGCCAAGACCTTCGACTTGCCGATCACGGTTGCCCGCTGCGGGAACATCTACGGGCCGGGCGATCTCAACTGGAACCGGATCATCCCCGGTACGTTCCGCTGGTTGATCCGCGGTGAGCAGCCGGTGATCCGAAGCGACGGGACACTGATCCGCGACTACCTCCATGTCGACGACGTGGTCGATGCCTACCTCACGCTGGCTGATGCCTCGGCCGATGGTGCCGCTGGCGAGGCGTTCAACTTCAGTGACGAGTCGCCGATGTCGGTGCTTGAGATCTTCCGGGCGGCCTGCGCTGCTGCGGGGGAGCCCGACTGTGAACCGCTCGTGCTCGGTGAGGCCTCCGACGAGATCCCCGCGCAGTACCTCGATGCGTCCAAGGCGCAGGCCCAGCTCAATTGGTCAGCGCATGTTTCGCTCACGGATGGTCTCGCGAGAACCTTCGAGTGGTACCGGGAGTACCTGCGGGGTCGGTCGTGAGTGCTGACACCCCGGATGCGCTCCGAGCGGAGATTCTCGGTCTCGTCGAGCGCTACCACGCGGTCGCGTTCCCGGATCGGGCGTTCGAACCGGGTGTGACACCCGTGCCGGTGTCGGGCAAGGTGTTCGATGACGATGACATGAAATCGCTGGTCGACTCCTCCCTCGACTTCTGGTTGACCACCGGACGCTTCGCGAAGCAGTTCGAGGAACAATTCGCCGCTCGCATGGGTGTGCGCCACGCGCTGCTCTGCAACTCGGGCTCGTCCGCGAATCTGCTCGCGATGACGGCGTTGACCTCTCCACGACTGAAAGACCGTCGACTCGTTCCCGGCGATGAGGTGATCACGGCCGCCGTCGGATTCCCGACGACCGTGAATCCGGTCATCCAGAACGGTCTGGTTCCAGTGTTCGTCGACGTGGACCTCGGGACCTATGACGCCAACATCGACCAGATCGAGGCGGCGATCGGACCCCGCACGAAGGCCATCTTCATGGCCCACACACTCGGCAACCCGTTCGATCTTCCCCGTGTGATGGAGATCGCCGAGCGCCATGGGCTCTGGGTGATCGAGGACACCTGTGACGCGGTCGGCGCGATGTTCGGCGACAAGCCCGTCGGCTCGTTCGGTGATCTGGCGACGACGAGTTTCTACCCGGCACATCACATCACGATGGGCGAGGGTGGCTGCGTGCTCACCGACAACCCGATCCTCGAGAAGATCGTGGAGTCTCTGCGTGACTGGGGGCGCGACTGCTGGTGCCCCCCCGGGTGCGACAACACCTGTGGTCGCCGGTTCGACTGGCAACTCGGGGGCCTGCCATATGGATACGACCACAAGTACACCTATTCACACATCGGTTACAACCTCAAGATGACCGACATGCAGGCGGCGGTCGGGGTATCGCAGTTGCGGAAGTTGGACTCGTTCATCGAGTCTCGCAACAGAAACTGGCAGACCCTTCGAACCGGACTCGCCGACCTTGATGATGTCCTTCTGCTCCCAGAGGCAACTCCGGGTTCCTCCCCGAGCTGGTTCGGCTTCGCGCTGATGGTTCGGGAGGATGCTCCCTTTTCTCGGCACGAACTCGTGACCCACCTCGAGTCCCAGGGGATAGGCACGCGCCTGATGTTCGGAGGCAACCTCCTCCAGCAACCCGCCTATGCCGACGTTGGGGCACGCGTCGTTGGAGACCTTGCGAACGCCCAACGGGTCACCGACGGCGCGTTCTGGATCGGCGTCTACCCAGGGCTGGACAGTGAGCGATTGGACTGGATGACGGAGTCGGCGACTCGGTTCGTCGCGGATCGGCGGGCCTCGTGACTCGGAGGCTCATCTCTGTTATCGCCCCTGCGTACAACGAGGAGGACTGCGTCGATGAACTCGTGAGACGTCTCACGGCGGTCTTCGACAGCAATGACAACTACGACTTCGAAGCCGTGATCGTCGAGAACGGTTCGACGGATTCAACATTTGAGTTGTTGAAGCGGGCGAGCATGGTCGACGGCCGCTTCAAGGTCTTGCGTCTCTCTCGGAACTTCGGCATGGATGGCGGGATCACGGCGGGATTGGAACACATCTCGGGGGACGCCGCCGTCATCATGACCGCGGATCTCCAGGACCCGCCTGAGTTGATCACGACCTTCCTCCAGAAGTGGGAGGAAGGTTACGAGAACATCTATATGACCGTTACCGAACGCACCGGGACGGGACCGCTGCGTCGCCTCAACACCCGTTTGTTCTACTGGCTCGCTGACAGGTTGACGGATCACCGAATACCTCGCGACGCGAGTGACTTTCGACTCGTCGACCGGAAGGTCTACGAGTCGGTCCGAGAGATGAAGGAACGAAATCGTTTCGTACGTGGCCTGTTCGCCTGGGTCGGCTTCCGGTCAATCAGTGTTGAGCACGCCAGGCCCGCTCGCTTCGCGGGTCGCTCCAAGGCGCACACACGAACCGTGTTGAACCTGGCTCTCAAAGGGGTCCTCGCGCACTCCTACCTTCCGTTGAAGCTGATCACCATGAGCGGAATCTTCTGCTCAGTGATCTCCTTTGTCACCCTTGTTGTGATGAGTGCGTTTTGGATCATTGTTGGAGTTCCCTTCGCAGGATTTGGAACGATTGTGGCGATCGGTCTGCTGGCCTTTGGTTTGCTTGCCTCAATGATTGGGATACTCGCGGAGTATCTAGGTCTCGTGTATGAGGAAGTGAAATACCGCCCTAATTTCTTGGTGTCGGAGGCGCTGGGAATTCAGACAGAGGAAGACCAGTGATCATGAGAGTTGTTCTCTAGATGGAGACACCATTTCTCTTCGAACAGATACACCCGCAGCCGATGTTCGCTGTCTTGCAGGATGCCGCTCGCCTGGAGCGAGAGGGCGTAGAGATCAACCATCTTGAAATCGGTGACTTCACCGGTTTTCGGAATGAGGTCTTCGAAGAGCACCTGATCGGGGCGGCGAGCAACCCGAGTTCCTATCGATACTCACCCTCCGCAGGACGTTTCGACACTCAGTGTGTGGTCGCTGAGGTCAACTCGGATATCTACGGTCCTCTGGCACCCGAGAACGTGGTCATCGCTCCCGCGAACTATCTCCTGGTCGCCTCAGTCCTGTGCTTCGCCAAGCGCGGTGGCCGAGTCTGGGTACCGGATCCGGGTTTCCCCACGTATCGGCTCGCCTGCGAGTTCGCCTCGGTGGAGGTCGCCACGTACGAACCCGGCCACGACGGATGTTTGTGCGACAGCGTCGAACTTGGAGACCTGATCATCGTCAACTCGCCCTCCAACCCTCTCGGGGTCGCCATCTCAGAGGGCTTGAGGACGTGCCTTGACCATCACATAGGTCCCCGTGACGGGGTACTGCAGATCTGGGACGACACCTACATCCTCGTGCAGGAGCCCGGCCGGGTCGATGAGCGCCCCGCGTTGCTCGATGCGGGGCGTTCCACGGGTCGTCTGATCGTGCGGTCGCTGAGCAAGGAGGGCGCGGTCCCGGGTGTGAGAGCTGGTTACATGCTCGGTCCAACGGCGGAGATCAGTCGGGTGTCCGATTTCCTCTCGCTCTCGATCTCCTGCGCGCCGAGTTACGTTCAGGTGGCCATGGAGGGTTACCTAGCGGATGAGAGAAGTAGGAACTTCACTGAGACTATCTGCAGCGAGATGTCACGTCGAAGAAGTTTGCTCCGCGAATTTGACGGAATATCTGCCAATTTGGCTTGGGTACCCGAAAGCACACTGTACGCGGTTGTCAGGGTCGATGACGAAGACGCCTGTTTTCACGATTTATTGCACGAATATCGGGTCTGTGTGTGCCCAGGAAGCGCATTCGCGATGACAAAACACTCTCCTGTTCAGGACAATTTGATCAGGATAAGTCTCGGTGGCACGTCGGAGGATGTGGAGTCCGGGCTGCGAGAGATTGACCGATACTTGCTGACCATGAATGGAGTGTGATCGCACGTGACTGATGCTGAAATTTCCACTGGTGCTGATCTGATCGCCGCTTTTCGAGCGGAGGTCCTCGGTGGACCCTCCTTCGTGGTGACCGGAGGGGCCTGCGCCTTCATCATCGACGCCATCGCGCGCTGGGACGAGAGTGGTTCCCTCGTCGTGATGCAACACGAGCAGTCAGCAGCGATGGCGGCGGACGCGGTATGGCGCGTCGACGGTCGAATTGGGTCGACGGTGGTCACGAGCGGACCGGGCGCGACGAATCTGATCACGGGAATCTGCTGCTCATGGTTCGATTCCGTGCCGACATTCCACATCTCCGGTCAGGTACCGACTCGCGAGTTGTCGGCTGTCCGGGATCTCGGTGTCCGTCAATTGGGCTTCCAGGAGACGGACATCGTCTCGATGGTCGACAAGATCACGAAGTTCGCTGGTCAACCACGATCTGTCGGAGAGCTCATCGAGATGCTCTTTGACGCCTTCTTCTCGAGTGTCTCCGGCCGGCCCGGCCCGGTGCTTGTCGACGTGCCGATGGATGTCCAACAAGACAAAGTCACTTCAGAGGACCTGGCACGGTTCTCAGAGCTCGTGGGACAGGTGGCCAGTGGGAGGGTGCCCGAAACGGTGTTGAGTGAGGGCCCGCTCGAGGCGGAAGACGTCAGCTCGGCGCGGTCCGTCGAGCCATCTGGGAACGGTCGCGTCGGACGTGTCCGCTCATCTCAGTCTGCGGATGATCTGGCGCGTGACGTGTCGGAGTTTCTCGACGGGGCTGCGCGACCTCTCGCCGTCGTTGGGGGTGGGGCGGTAGCTGGTGGAGTGGAAGAGGGTCTCGTGGAGGCCTTCGCTCGAGTCGGCCTCCCATACGTCTGTTCGTGGGCGGCGCTTCCCTCAACCCCGAAGACCGATGGGCTCTTTCTGGGTTCGCTCGGCGTCTACGGGGACCGACTTGCCAACTATGCCGTCCAGAACGCGGATGCGATCGTCACATTCGGTTCCAGGCTTGACTCTCGCCAGCGGACTTCGCGACCTCAGGCGTTCGCGCCGTTCAGCAGGCTCCTCGTCATCGATGTCGACGCTGAGGAGTTGGTGAAGGTTGAGGAGACCAAATCCGAACAACTGGATCTCCGCCTTGTCCAGCATCGCTTCGACAAGAGCCAGAACGAGATCATGTCGGGACTGTTCGCAGACCTTGGGCATGACGTGGTCCCGGCCAAGTGGAGGGACGATCTCTCGGCCGTGAGGCTCAACTACGCGTCGGAGTCGGCGTCTCTGGCTGAACTGGAGAACTCTCCCTACGCATTCGTTCCCCCAGTGTTGGAGTTGTGTGCTGAAGAGGCCTGGACGGTCGTCGCCGATTGTGGGGCAAACCTCTGTTGGGTCTACCAGTCGATCGGGGATCTGCAAGTACGAGCCTTCACAGCGGGCGGCCACTCTCCGATGGGTTACTCGTTGCCAGCCGCGGTCGGGGCGGCCTCCTGTGGAGAGACGACTGTGGCGTTCATCGGTGACGGAGGACTCCAGATGTGCGTTCAGGAACTGCAGACAGTTCGTCACCGGCGTCTGCCCATCGCCATCGTCGTACTGAACAACTTCGGGTACGGCATCATCAAGCAGTTTCAGGACTCAAACTTGGGCGGGCGCTACGTGGCGAGTGGGAGCGGCTATTCGCAGCCCGACTGGGGTGCGATCGCCGATGCCTACGGCCTCCGATACGCGCAGGTAACGGGCTTGTCGGGCCTCCCGAGCGCACTGGCCGAGATGAGGAACTGTCTGGAAGTCGAGAGGACTCCGATCCTGGTGGATCTCCACCTCGACGACAGGTCGCCAATAGCCCCGAAGGTGGACGGTGACCGGTTCCTCCACACCCAGTGGCCGGACCGTGATCACGGCGACCAAGAGATGTTCTTCGACTATCCGGAGAGACCGAGCCTCTTGGGCTGAGCCGCCGTTGTCGACCGTCGAGGTTCCCTCTCGGTCGAGACGCAGATGTGCCCTGGGGGCCAGACGGTTCTGGGGTGGGAAGTCGAGCTGTGTCAGCCCCAGCGGGACTGACCGAATCGGTAGCCGACGGACCGCACGGTCTGGATGAGGCCGGCGTGTTCCTCGCCGAGTTTCGCGCGGAGACGTCGCACGTGGACGTCGACCGTTCTCGCTCCGCCGTAGTACTCGTACCCCCACACCCGTGACAGCAGCATCTCGCGGGTGAACACCTTGCCCGGGTTCTGGGCGAGGAACTTGAGCAGTTCGTACTCCATGTAGGTCAGGTCGAGTGGTCGGCCGCCGATCGAGGCTTGGTAGGTCTCGAGGTTGAGCGCGAGGTCGCCGTACTCCACCATGTCGGCTCTCGACACCGCGGTGCCCCCGGTCGACAGCAGATGCCGCAGGCGCGCCTCCAACTCGGCGGGGTGGAACGGGGTGAGGCAGAAGTCGTCGAAGAGTTCGTCGCGCAGCTCCAGATCACCGATCTGCCCGCCGCCGAGCAGGACGAGGGTGCGGATCGGGTCGGTGTCCGACTTCCGGATCGCGCGAGCGAAGGCCCAACCGTTCTCACTGTCGTCGGAGATGTCGACGACGGCGCCCGCCCAACCGTTCGACGGTTCGCTCTCGGAGGCCTCGGTCGCGCCCGACACCGCCTTCCAGCGATAGCCGGCGAGATCCAGAGTGCGGGCGAGGTCGGCGCCGACCGGGTCGCCGAGGACGACGAGCATCCCCGCGTCGTTGGTCGACCCGATGTCGCTCACGACCGACTCCCACCACGATCGTTCACAGCGACCCCAGGTACCGGTCGAGTTCGAACTGGCTGACATGCGTCTTGTAGTCGCGCCACTCGCGTCGCTTGTTGCGCAGGAACCACTCGAAGATGTGCTCACCGAGGGCCTCGCGGACGAGGTCGGACTCCTCCATCGCCCGGAGCGAATCGGCGAGCGACTGCGGCAACTGGGTGACCCCGAGCTTCGCGAGTTGGGTGTCGTCGAGCTCGAAGAGATTGGCGTCGGCCTCCACCGGCAACTCGTAGCCCCCAGCGACACCGCGCATGCCAGCGGCCAACATCAGGCTGAAGGCGAGATACGGATTGCAGGTCGGGTCGGGTGACCGGTATTCGATGCGGGTCGCGGTCGGGTTGCCCTTCTTCGGAATCGGCACCCGGATCAGCCCGCTCCGGTTGTTCCGCGCCCAGGACACGTGCACCGGCGCCTCGAAGCCGGGGACGAGACGCTTGTAGGAGTTGACCGTCGGGTTGGTGATCGCGGCGATCTCAGCGGCGTGCACCAGCAGACCGGCCATGAACGACTTGGCGAGCGGAGACAGGTTGTACGGGTCGTCCGGGTCGTGGAAGGCGTTGTCGTCCCCTCGGAAGAGCGACAGGTGGGTGTGCATCCCCGAGCCCTGGACACCCTCGAGTGGTTTCGGCATGAAGGTGGCGTACACCCCTTGGCTGGCCGCCACCTCGCGAACCACCAACCGGAACGTCATCACGCTGTCGGCCATGGTGAGCGCGTCGGTGTGTCGCAGGTCGATCTCCTGCTGGCTCGGCGAGTCCTCGTGGAACGAGTACTCGACCGGGATGCCGAGCTGCTCGAGTTTGCGGATCGTCTGCTTGCGCAGATCGCCGGAGGCGTCGCGTGTCGTCAGATCGAAGTACCCACCGGCGTCGAGGGGCCGCGGCGGTTGCCCCGGTACCGGTGGCTCGAAGTAGAAGAACTCGATGTCGGGGGCGATGTAGAAGGTGAGACCCTCGGCATGGGCGGCCTGTACGTGTCGTCGGAGCACCTGACGGGGATCGCCGTGGAACGGCGTGCCGTCGAGATGGTGGATGTCACAGAACACCCGGGCCTCGGTGGCTCCCGAATCGCCCCAGGGGAGGATCTCGAAGGTGTCCGGATCGGGCACGGCGAGCACGTCGGCCTCCTGCACCCGGGAGAAGCCGTCGATGGACGAGCCGTCGAAGGTCATCCCGTCGGAGAGCGCGTTGTCGAGCTCGGCCGGGGAGATGGCGAAGCTCTTGAGGTCTCCGAGCACGTCGGTGAACCAGAGCCGCACCAGGCGGACCCCGCGCTCCTCGACCGTCTTCAGGACGTAGTTGCGCTGCTGCTCACGCACGTCATCCCCTTTCATGACACCAAGTGTGTCGGTAATCGCCCGTCACCACACCCGGTGGCCGAGAACGTCGAACGGGGCCCCGCCTGAGCGAGGCCCCGTTCGGGATCGGATCGGTGTGTGATCAGCGCTTGCGCGAACCCTTCGCGGTCGAACCGCAGACGATCTCGGTGATCATCTTCGCCACGACGTACGGGTCGCAGTTGGCGTTCGGACGACGGTCCTCGGCGTAGCCCTTGCCGTCGCGCTCCACCTGCCACGGGATGCGGACCGAGGCACCCCGGTCGGACACGCCGTAGCTGAACTTGTTCCACGGGGCGGTCTCGTGCAACCCGGTGAGACGATCCTGAACGCCGTCGCCGTAGTTCAACACGAGGTCCATGTAGTTCTTGCCGATGGCCTCGCAGGCGGCGATGATCGCCTTGTAGTCGTCGCGCATCGCCTTGTTGGAGAAGTTGGTGTGGCAGCCAGCGCCGTTCCAGTCACCCTTCTTCGGCTTGGCGTCGAGGCTGATCGCCACGTCGTAGTCCTCGGCGATGCGATGCAGCAGCCAACGGGCGACATTGAGCTGGTCGCCGACGGCGGTCGGGCCGAGCGGGCCGACTTGGAACTCCCACTGTCCGGGCATGACCTCGGGGTTGGTGCCCGAGATCATGAGGCCGGCGTCGATGCAGGCCTGGGTGTGCTCCTCGACGATGTCACGACCCATGATTCGGCCGGTGCCGACACCGCAGTAGTAGGGGCCCTGTGGGCCGGGCTGACCGCCACCGGGAGGGAAGCCGAGGGGGGTGCCGTCGGGACGGAGCATGGTGTACTCCTGCTCGAGGCCGAAGAGCATCTCATCGGCGGCGAACTTCTTCTCGACGCGGGCGCAGGCGGCGCGGGTGTTCGACGGATGGGGGCGCATGGTCGAGGCGAGCAGCACCTCGCACATCACGAGGATGTTGCGGCCTCCGCGGATCGGGTCGGGGCAGGAGAAGACCGGTCGGAGGACGCAGTCCGACTTGTCTCCGGTGGCCTGCTCGGTCGAGGAGCCGTCGAAGCCCCAGATCGGGGGATCGGTGACGTCGTCCGCGAGGATCTTCGTCTTGCTCCGGAGCATCGGTGTCGGCTGGTAGCCGTCGAGCCAGATGTATTCAGCTTGGTACGCCACGGGGGTGTCCTTCCGTTCACGGGTTGTAGGGGCAAAAGCACGATGTCAGCGAGCCGTTTCCCATCCATGTCCCGAATGTGAATGGCGTGTGAACAGACCCGGGCCGTGCCGCTTCGCCGAGACGGTCGTAGCCTTCCGACACCGTGGCACTCATCGTCCAGAAGTTCGGCGGCACCTCGGTCGCCGACCCCGACCGCATGCGAGCGGTCGCGGATCACATCGCCTTCACCCGAAGTCACGGTGACGATGTGGTCGTGGTCGTGTCGGCGATGGGCAAGTCGACCGACAATCTGATCAAGCTGGCCGATGAGGTGTCGGCGCGGAAGCCCGGTCGTGAGATGGACATGCTCCTCACCACCGGTGAGCGGATCTCGATGTCGCTGCTGTGCATGGCGCTCGCCGACCGCGACATCGACGCCGTCAGCTTCACCGGGAGCCAGGTGGGGATCATCACCGACACCGCCCACGGCAAGGCGAAGATCCTCGAGGTCCGCGGCGACCGCGTGCGCGATGCCCTCGCCGAGGGGAAGGTGTGCGTGGTGGCCGGTTTCCAGGGCGTTTCCACCGCCAAGGAGATCACCACCCTCGGCCGGGGTGGCTCCGACACGACCGCTGTCGCCATCGCCGCCGCCCTCGGTGCCGACGCCTGCGAGATCTACACCGACGTCACCGGGGTCTTCTCCGCCGATCCGCGCATCGTCCCCCAAGCCCACAAACTCACCCACATCAACTTCGACGAGATGCTCGAGATGGCGGGCGCCGGCTCCAAGGTGCTCGCCCTCCGTTCCGTCGAGTTCGCCCGCAACCACAACGTCCCACTCCACGTTCGGTCCTCCTTCACCTGGGAGCCCGGTACGTGGGTCACCTCGGAGGAGCCCTCCATGGAAGATCCCATCATCTCCGGAGTCGTCACCGACGCCAGCGAGGCCAAGGTCACCGTCCTCGGTGTGCCCGACCAACCCGGTGTCTCGGCCGCCCTCTTCGAGCCGTTGGCAGCCGCCAACGTCAACGTCGACATGATCGTGCAGAACACGTCGACCGCGGGCACGACCGACATCTCCTTCACCGTTCCGATCGCCGACATGGCGGTGGCCGAGGGGATCGTGGCTGATGTCGCCGGCACCATCTCGGCGACCGGCGTCTCCCACGACAATGACATCGCGAAGGTGTCCCTCGTCGGTGCCGGCATGAAGACCTCACCGGGCATCGCCGCGAAGATGTTCCGCGTGCTGGCCGACGAGGGGGTCAACATCCAGATGATCTCCACGTCGACGATCCGCATCTCGGTCGTGATGGCGTCCGCTGATCTCGAGCGCGCTGCTCGCGTGCTGCACACCGCCTTCGGTCTCGACTCCGGCCAGGCCTACTCGGCACCCCTGCCCGAGCGACGCTGAGGGGCGCTCCCGTCGGGGAGTGATCTGGCAGAATCAGACGATCATGCGCCGGCGTTCACAATTGATCCCGTGGAAGGTCGCCGGGCGCGTGTCGGAGCGTCATCTCAGTGGTGATGACGTGGTCCGCGAGACCGGCTGGGTGTTCAACAACGAGATCGGCGACGACCTCACCCTTGCGGAGTTCGTGGCGACCGGAGACGACGAGGTGCCCGCCTATCTCGAGGCCTTCGGTCTGCGGGAGGACGCGAACGCCGAGCGGACCATGATCGAGATCGGCAGCGGCATCGGGCGGATGACCGTCGCGTTCACCCGTGAGTTCGGCTCGGTGATCGCCGCCGACCTCGACATCGGGTTCCTCGAGCGCTGCCGCGAGACCGTCGCCCGCTTCGGACGCGTCGAACGGCTCCGCACCCTCGAGGTGGCCGACGGGCGCACGCTGGAACTCGCCGACAACACCTGCGATCTCGCGTTCAGCTACATCACCCTCCAGCACTGCGTGGAGCGCGACGCGCTCAGCCTCGTCAACGAGGCGGTCCGCGTGACCGCGCCCGGAGGACAGGTCGCCCTCAACTTCCGTGGCCCCGGACAGGCCGATCCGTTGCTGCTGCCCCTCGGCACGGTGACCCGCGCCCTGTTTCGAGTGCCGCGGGTCGGCGAGTGGCTCTCCCAACGCCGGTCGATCGCACGCCTCGCCTGGCAGGCCAACCGGCTCGCGCCGACCGAGGTGCTCCGCATGCTCGAGCCGCGCATCACCGATGTGGCGGTGTGGGTCAACCCGAAGGGCACGATCTCGGGTGGTTCGTCGGTGGTGCGCCACTTCGACGGCATCAACACCAATCACTGGTGGTTGATCGCCACCGTCGCCTGAGCCCGGGCGCCGTTAGCCTGCCGCCCATGCGAATCGGAGTTGTCGGAGCCACCGGCCAGGTCGGCGGGGTCATGCGTCACCTGCTCGAGGAGCGGGCCTTCCCGGTCACTGAGATGCGGTACTTCGCCTCGTCGCGTTCGGCCGGAACGGTTCTTCCCTGGGCCGGGGTGGAGGTCACGGTGGAGGACGCCGCCACCGCTGATCCGACCGGTCTCGACATCGCGCTCCTCTCCGCCGGGGCCACCTCGTCGCGGGCCATCGCTCCACGGTTCGCCGAAGCCGGGGTGACCGTCATCGACAACTCCTCGGCCTGGCGGATGGACCCTGAGGTCCCGTTGGTGGTGAGCGAGGTCAACCCGGAAGCCGCTCGCAACGCCCCGAAGGGAATCATCGCGAATCCGAACTGCACGACCATGGCTGCGATGCCGGTGCTCAAACCGCTCCACGATGAGGCCGGGCTGGTCCGCGTGATCGCGAGCACCTACCAGGCGGTGTCGGGCGCCGGTCTCGCCGGCGTCGATGAGCTCAGCTCGCAGGTGCTCGCCGTTGCCGAGCAGGCCGCTGGCCTCACCTATGACGGTCGCGCGGTCGAGTTCCCTGAGCCGTCCAAGTTCGCCTCGACGATCGCGTTCAACGTCCTGGCCCACGCCGGGTCCTTCGTCGACGACGGCTCCGGTGAGACCGATGAGGAGCAGAAGCTCCGCAACGAGAGCCGCAAGATCCTGGGCATCCCCGACCTCGCCGTGTCGGGTACCTGTGTGCGCGTGCCGGTGTTCACCGGTCACTCCCTCGCCATCAACGCCGAGTTCGAGCGCGCGATCTCGGTGGAGCGGGCGACGGAGCTCCTCGCTGGCGCCCCCGGTGTGGTGGTCGACTCAGTGCCGACCCCCCTGGCCGCAGCCGGTGTCGACCCGAGCATCGTCGGCCGGATCCGTCGCGACCCCGGGGTCGACGGTGACCGTGGCCTCACCCTCTTCGTGAGCGGTGACAATCTCCGCAAGGGCGCCGCGCTCAACGCGATCCAGATCGCGGAGCTGTTCGTCTGAGGCGCACCCGGGCGATGGACGGCCCGGCCTCAGGCCGGTCGGGTCAGCACGAACACGGGATCGCCGAGCACTTCGGGCAGCCGTCCCGATAGCGGTCGACGACCTCGGTGAGGTCGACGTCGACTTGGTTAGCGAGCGTCGCCAGCCAGGCGAGGACGTCGCTGAACTCATGCGCGACCTGCGCCGGTGTTCCCTTTCGCACAGCCTGAGCCAACTCGCCGAACTCCTCCGCCAGCCAGGCCACGGTCGGGGCGACACCGCGCTCTCGGTCCCGTTCCCCGTAGGTGCGGTCGATGACGTCCTGGAGTTCTCGCAGGTCCATGCCGCGACCGTACCGGCCGCGGTGGACAGCACAGGTGCGCCCATCTGCGCTGACGGATCGAAAATGGCCGACAGGGTGGTCCGAGCACTGAATACGGTCGCCCGCCCATGGGACGCCGCGCTCTCGTCACCCTCATCCTGGTCACCGCCTGTTCAGCGCCGAGCGAGTCGGTCTCGCCGGATCCGGTCGATGAGGTGATCGTCGAACTGCCCGCTCTCACTGGCCGGCGAGTCATCGTCGCATCCGACACGGCTGACACCCTTCTGGCCGCGACGCCCGACATCCCTTCGGCAGACACAGCCGACCGACAGGGCGTCACCGAGATGCCGATCGGACTGACACCCGACGAAGCGTCACCGAGGGTCGAGATCGACGTCGGGTTGAGATGGGTGACCGCCCATGTGTCCCCGGACGGCTATCCGCCACGCGGTCGACCCGCGACCGTCTCGGAGACACAGCACCTCCGTCAGATGGCCGAGGACGTCTGGGCGGCCTTCGTCACCGCCATGCGAGCGCCCGAAGAGGAGTCGGGATGGATCGACGCGCACGAGCACCGATCGGGGTTCGCCCTCCGAGTCGCCGAGGGGCGCAGAGCCTGGCTCACCGGTTCGGGGCTCTTCGCCGAGGGCCACCCGAGTGTTCCCGTCCGGGTCGAGTTGACTGGCTCGATCACCATCACCGAGGACGGACGCGCGGTGGTCGAGTACTGCGAGGTCGACTCCGAAACCGTGATGGAGCGTGACGGGGCGCCGGATGGCGGAGACGCGGTCTACAACAACCTCGTCCTCACCCACCACGGAGTCCTCGGTTTCGTTCGCGCCGACGGTGTGTGGACGCTCGACGATGTCGCCATCGATCCGACCCGAACCGGCGACCCGTGCTGACCCTCGCGCTCCTCGCGCTGATCCCGCTGTCGATCGGAGATGGGTCCGGTGACGGCTCGGGCGGCGCAGCGCTCATCGTTGACGCCGGAGGCGCGGAGATCGCGGCTTCCATCTCGGTGCCCGACGAGTCCAGCGAGGGAGCGAGCGAGGATGACGAGTCGACCTGTCGATGGGAACCCGCCGTGATCTACGGCCTCCCTCTCGTCGATATCGATCTCGTCGGAGACGGGGTGCTCCGCAGGAACCACCCGGTGTTCGGCCACCGCCAATACGGGATGCGAGAGGTATGCGAGGGGGCGACCGGCCGTTTCGCCTGGGTTGACGAGCGCCCGCCGACCGCGGGTCAACTGACCTCCGGTCTCGTCGTCGAGGTCCGCCGACGACTGCCGGAGCCGGTGCTCCGTTCCGCGCCCGACGGTGTGGTGTTCGTCAACCTCGACTCCTGGCTCGGCATCGCACCGGTCGCGTCGGTGACCGCATCGGTCGCCGCCGACGGGCACCACGCCCGGGTGACGGCGAGCCCGACCTCGGTGCGGTTCTCATGGGACAGCGGGGCCGTCACCTGCGCTCGGGCAACTCCGAGTGAGGTGTGCGCGCTCCTCCTTGACCGGCGATCCGCCTCGGTCACGGTGACCACGAGGCTGACCTGGACCGTGAGTTATTCGACCTCGGTCGGCGACGGTCGACTCGACCCGCTGGTGACCGAGAGTGACTCCGTGCTGGCGGTGCGCGAGATTCAGACCGTCAGCCGCTGAGGCCGGCCCCGACCGCGTCAGTCGACACGGGGGCGGGGCCCGATACCCGCCGCCGTGTAGATCGCGTCGATGACCTCCATGTTCTGGATGGAGTCCTCGCCGGAGGTGATCGGGTGGACACCGCTGGCGACGGCGTCGCGGAAGGTGACCAGCTGGTGCAGATAGGTCGCCGATGAGTCGACCTCGTGGGCCTCGCGGCCCGAGTCGGTCTCGATGGTGATGGAGGCGCCGTTCTGCGGGGCGAGCGGGTTCATCGCGATCATGGTGCCCGCCGACCCGTAAACGGTGAGGCGGACATCCATCCGCCCATCGGGTTCGATCATCGACGAGGAGAGCGTCGCGGCCTGACCATCGGGCCAGCGGAGCTCGGCCTGGATGTGACCGTCGACCCGCTCCACGGGACAGGTCGCGGTGGCCGACACCACCTCCGGGGTCGGACCGAGCAGCCACCGAAGCCACTGGACGGGATAGCAACCGAGGTCCATCAGCGAGCCGCCGCCGATCGCGAGATCCCACCGGATGTCGCCCATCGGGATCTCACCTTCGGGCAGGTCGAACGCGGCGTCGGCGCCCTCGACCTCGCCGATCGCACCGGAGTCGAGGATCGCCTGCATCTGGGTGACCATCGGGTGGTACCGCCAGTGGAATGCCTCCATCAAGATGAGCCCGGTCTCGCGTCCGACCGCGATCATCTCGCGGGCCTCATCGGCGTTCGACGCGAAGGGCTTCTCGCAGAGCACGTGTTTGCCGGCGCGCAACGCCTCGATGGTCCAGTGACGGTGATAGCCGGCCGGAGTCGCGATGTAGACGGCGTCCACATCGTCGCTCGCGATGACCTCCTCGTAGGACCCGACTGCCCGCTCGACCCCCCAGTCGGCGGCGGCCTGCTCGGCGCGGGCTAGGTCGCGCGCGCCGACGACGGCGAGAGTGACATCGTCGAGTTCGCGGGCGGGGGCGACGAGCGCCGGTTCGGTGATTCGGGCAGCGGCGATGAGTCCGAGACGCATGGTCGGAGACTAGGCACCGCGCGGGTCGCGCGGAGCATCGCCGGTCGTCGGTGTGCTCAGATGGAGGGATGCGCGACGAGACCATCCCCATCGAGGCCATGGACGACAGCACCAGGCAACTCTTCGACGCCGCCCTCGCCGTCCAGGCGAACGCCCACGTGCCGTACTCGAGATATCCGGTCGGCTGCGCCCTCATCAGCTCGAACGGCACCATGTATGTCGGCGCCAACATCGAGAACGCCGCGTATCCGCAGGGGTGGTGCGCTGAGGCGAGCGCGATCGCGGCGATGGCCTCGGCGGGGGAGCGCGAGATCGCGGTGCTCCTCACGATCTGCGACTCCGAGTCGCTCGCCACCTGCTGTGGGGGATGCCGTCAGAAGATCCGCGAGTTCGCTACCGCGTCGACCCGCGTCCTCGCCTGTGGACCGGACGGCCTCCGCAAGACCTACGCGATGGACGAACTCCTTCCGGACTCGTTCGGCCCTGAACACCTGACCTAGCGCGCCTCGCGACACAAACCTGAGTCATAGTGACTCAGGTTTTCTTACCGCGACGTTGCCATCCCTGAGCGGGCTCCCTAGCCTGAAGGGCGAAGCCCCCCGGAATACCCCTTCACAGAGGAGTCACAGACATGGCCAAGGCCGTCGGAATCGATCTCGGAACCACCAACTCCGTTGTCGCCGTGCTCGAAGCAGGCGAACCCACCGTCATCCCCAACGCCGAGGGCGCCCGGACCACCCCGTCGGTGGTGGCGTTCTCGAAGTCCGGTGAGGTCCTCGGCGGAGAGGTCGCCAAGCGTCAGGCGATCACCAACCCCGACCGCACCTTCCGCTCCATCAAGCGCCACATGGGCGAGAACTGGAAGAGCGAGGACGTCGACGGCAAGCAGTACACGCCGCAGGAGATCTCCGCTCGCACCCTCATGAAGTTGAAGCGCGACGCCGAGGCCTACCTCGGTGACACCGTCACCCAGGCCGTCATCACGGTCCCGGCCTACTTCGACGACGCGCAGCGCACCGCCACCAAGGAGGCCGGCACCATCGCCGGCCTCGAGGTGCTCCGCATCATCAATGAGCCCACCGCTGCGGCCCTCGCCTATGGGCTCGACAAGGGTGCCGAGGACGAGACCGTCCTCGTGTTCGACCTCGGTGGCGGCACCTTCGACGTGTCGGTCCTCGAGATCGGCGACGGGGTCTTCGAGGTCAAATCGACCCACGGTGACACCAGCCTCGGTGGCGACGACTGGGACCAGCGCATCATCGACTGGCTCGTCTCGCAGTTCAAGAACGCCCAGGGCGTCGACCTGTCCGCCGACCGTATGGCGATGCAGCGCCTCAAGGAGGCCGCTGAGAAGGCCAAGATCGAACTCAGCCAGGTCCAGTCCACCCAGATCAACCTCCCGTTCATCACCGCGAACGCCGACGGCCCGCTCCACCTCGACGAGTCGCTCAGCCGCTCGAAGTTCCAGGAGATGACCGCCGACCTCATCGAGCGGTGCCGCATCCCGTTCGAGCAGGCCCTGAAGGACGCCGGTCTGTCCAAGGGCGACCTCCACCACGTCATCCTCGTCGGCGGTTCGACGCGGATGCCCGCCGTCGCTGAACTCGTGCAGGGCATGACCGGCAAGGAGCCGAACAAGACGGTCAACCCCGACGAGGTCGTGGCCATGGGCGCCGCCGTTCAGGCCGGCGTGCTCCGCGGCGACGTGAAGGATGTGCTCCTCCTCGACGTCACCCCGCTCAGCCTCGGCATCGAGACCAAGGGCGGCGTCATGACGAAGCTGATCGAGCGCAACACCACGATCCCGACCAAGCGCAGCGAGGTGTTCACCACCGCCGACGACATGCAGCCCTCCGTCGAGATCCATGTGCTCCAGGGTGAGCGCGAGATGGCCGGCTACAACAAGACCCTCGGCAAGTTCCAGCTCGTCGATCTGCCGCCCGCTCCCCGCGGCGTTCCCCAGATCGAGGTGACCTTCGACATCGACGCCAACGGCATCGTCAACGTGTCGGCGAAGGATCGCGCCACGAACAAGGAGCAGTCGATCACCATCTCCGGTCAGTCCACCCTCGACAAGGACACCATCGACCAGATGGTGAAAGACGCCGAGGCCCACGCCGAGGAGGACCGCGAGCGTCGCGAGGAGGCCGAGGTGCGCAACTCCGCCGACTCCCTCGTGTACCAGACCGAGAAGGTGCTCCGTGAGCAGGGTGAGAGCGTCTCCGAGGAGGAGCGCGCCGCCGTCGAGGGCCCGCTCGCCGACTTGAAGACGGCGCTCGCGGGCAACGACAACGACGCGATCCGCGCCGCCTCCGATGCCCTCATGACGGCCAGCCAGGCCTTCAGTCAGAAGCTCTACGAGGCTGCGTCGCGCGATGCCGACGCCGCTGGCACCTCGGCCTCCGGTCAGAGCGCCGAGGGTTCCGACGACGACATCATCGACGCCGAGATCGTCGAGGACGAGTGAGCCCGGTGGGCGGAGCGCAGTCCGAGGGGGTCGATCCCGTCGACACCGGTGACGACCTCACCGATCCCGGCGATGAGCGCGGATCGGAGGTGGAGGACTTCACCGGTGAGGTCCCCCGCACCGAGCCGTCCTCGCCTCCCCCGGTCGGCGACTACGGCGCCGGCGACTCGATCGACGTCAGCGACCTCGACGACCTCTTCGACGAACCGTCAGCCGATCCGTCCGACGGGGCCGGTGCCGTCGTCCACGATGTCGACGAGTTGCTCGCCGAGATCGAGCGCTTCAAGGACATGGCGATGCGCGCCCAGGCCGACTTCGAGAACTTCCGCAAGCGGTCGAGCGCCCAACTCGCCGACGAGATCGAGCGCGCCACCGGCCGCCTGGCCGAGTCGTTCCTCCCGGTACTCGACGCGGCCGAGGCGGCGTTCGTCAGGCATCCCGATGAGGTCGGCCCGCTGCTCAACCTGATGTTGAGCGAGCTCAAGCGCCACGGCCTCGAGACCCTCGACATCGTCGGCTCGCCCTTCGATCCGGAGGTTGCCGAGGCCGTCGCCCACGAGAACGCCGACGGCGGCGAGGTGGTCGTCGCCGAGGTGATGCGCAGTGGCTACCGCTGGAAGGGCCGGACGCTCCGTCCGGCCATGGTGAGGACGAAGGACTGAGGCGTCCCGGCACGGTCGGGACCTGGTGACATGAACGCGCAACGCGAGTGGTTCGACACCGACTACTACGCCGTGCTCGGTGTCGACCGTGGCGCCGATCACCGCGCCATCACCAAGGCCTACCGGAAGCTCGCCCGCGAGCTGCATCCCGATCAGAACCCGGGTGACGCCGCGGCCGAGGAGCGCTTCAAGCAGGTCGCCGCCGCCTACGACGTGCTCGGTGACGAGAAGAAGCGAGCTGAGTACGACGAGGTGCGGCGCCTCGGACCGAACGCCGGTGGGTTCTCCTTCAACGCCGCCGACATGTCCGGTTTCGGCGACCTGTTCGGGCAGATGTTCGGCTCCGGCGGTCGCTCCCGCGGTTCCTCCGGGGTCGGTCCCCGACGGGGGGACGACCTCGAGGCGCGGCTCACCCTCGAGTTCGCCGACGCCGTCCGGGGGGTCACCACCTCGCTGTCGCTCATCAGCGACGACCGCTGCTCGACCTGCTCCGGTTCGGGGGCGGCCCCCGGCACCGGGGTCCGAACCTGTGGGGTCTGCGGCGGGCGCGGCGTGGTCGATGAGAACCAGGGACCGTTCTCGTTCTCGTCCCCCTGCCGGGCCTGTGGCGGGCGCGGGAGCACCATCGAGAAGCCGTGTCTGACCTGCTCGGCGAGCGGTGTCGAGAAGCGCCAGCGAACGGTGCCCGTGCGCATCCCACCGGGTGTCGCCGACGGTCAGACCATCCGTCTCAAAGGCAAGGGGACGCCCGGACGCAACGGCGGACCCGCCGGCGACCTGCTCGTCGAGATCGCGGTGCAGCCCCACGATCGCTTCGGGCGAAAGGGTGACGACCTCACCGTCGCCGTGCCGGTCGCTTTCACCGATCTCGTCCTCGGCGCCGAGGTGGCCGTGCCGACCCTCGACGGATCGACGGTGCGTCTGCGCCTGCGACCCGGCACCCCGAGCGGTTCCCGTCACCGCGTTGCTGGCCGAGGAGTGAGCCGGCGTCGAGGTGGCCGGGAGGTCACCGGTGATCTCATCGCGACGGTGAACGTCGTCGTGCCGACCGAACTCAGCGATGGTGAGCGCTCGGCGATCGAGGCTCTGGCCGCGGCGACTAGCGTCGGCGGTGAGGGCGACGTCAGTTCGATTCCCGTTGACGACGCTGCTCCTGGAGGTGATGAGGGATGACGATGCGGAGTCGACACCAGGCGGTGTACGTGATCTCCGTCGCCGCAGAACTCGCCGGGATGCACCCCCAGACCCTGCGCATCTACGAACGCCGCGGACTGGTGCAGCCCGCGCGAACCGACGGCGGGAACCGGCGATACAGCGACTACGACATCGAGATCCTGAGGCGTATCTCCGAGCTGGCCGACGAGGGGATGAACCTCGAGGGGATCCGTCGCGTGATGCAGCTCGAGGTCGAGCTCGAGGCGGCCAGACGCGAGATCGACGAGATGCGCCAGCAGCTTCGAGAGCTCGCTGATCACGTCGAACAGCACCAGCGGGCCGATCTCGTGCCGCTGCGTCAGGCGATCACCCTGTTCGGTGAGCCGCCACCGTTCCTGCGTCGACGCTGACGGAGCGGCCCGACGGCTCAGTCGGACGATCCGCTCGGGCGGATTCGCAATGGGTGGTCCGGGCTCGTGCGGCACTGACCGGTCTCGGTGTCGAACCGCCACCCGTGCAGGGTGCACACCAGATCGTCACCGTCGATCTCACCGAAGACCGACAGGTCGGCGCGGCGATGCGGGCAGCGGCGCTGAACTGTGAACGCGCCGAGCTCGATCTCGTCGGTCGGGTCGTCGCCGGTGCCCTCCCGTTTCGACAGCGCCTCAGATTCCGTGCGTCGCATCCGTTCGACCGAGAGCGACTTCAAGAAGTTGTAGAGGTACTCGTTGTAGTCCCCGGCCCGCCATGCGGTGAATCGACACGACAGCAGCAGAGAGTTCGACCAGTCGACCGCTCGGTCGGCCACGACGGTCTCCAGGAGGTCGCGCCCGATGTCGAACCGGAATCCGGGTGCGGCCCCCGCGTGCTCACCCGCGTCGACGACCCTGGCGTTCGGGAAGTCGACGAGGATGTCCAGGTCATCGGTCCGGATGAGGCACGGCGACCCGATCGCCGAGCACACCGTCGGCGCGGAGCGCATGAGCGGCCCCCACCAGTCATCGAGCGCGGCGACCAGGTCGGTTCTCGGACGGCGCCAGGTGTCACGCTCGTTCCGTAACCAGTCGTCCCAGTCCGTCGCGTACTCGTCGAGGTAGGCCGCCTTGTCGGTGAAGATCGCGTCGATCTCGGCCTCGCTCAGTGGGTGCTCAACCGTCACGGCACCGGCATCAAAGCTGATCTCCGTTCCCGGTACCGCGAGCACGCCGGAATGTCCGGCGGCTGACAGACGGTCGATGAACCACCGCTGATCGGGGAAGATCGTCGCCTCGGAACCGGTGACCATGTTGAGGTGACGGAGCTCGTCGTCGAGGAAGACCGGCGGACCGGCGCTCGGAACGACGGCGCGGGCGTCGATTGCCTCCACGTAGCGCATCGCCCGCGCTCCCTGACTCTCGACCTTGGCCCGGCACAACTCGAGCTTCTCCTCAGCCGGCATCTCGTAGACCATCGGATACCAGATGGCACCGGAGTACTGGAGCCAGTGGAGGTCGACCGGTCCGTGCGCGGCCAGCGCCGTGAGATCGGTGGTACGGCAGTCGTTCTGATTCACGAGCCGCGACTCGCCGTCGGAGACGACGATCGCCGAGTCGCCACCGGGGCCGTCGGTGATCGAGGTCTCCACATGGATGGCGACGGTCAACCCCGGAGCGATCTCGATCTCGACACCGTCGGTGGTGCGCACGAACTCGGTGAACCCCAGGGCCTCGAGGCGACGTCGCTGCTCTCCCGTCGGATAGTCGGGTAGCAGGACCGGGATGTCGCGGCGGAGATGCTCACGGAGCCAAGGCTCGTCGTGGTGATCGCCGTGGAGATGGGAGACGTAGAGGAAGTCGGCCCGTTCGATCCGGTCGAGCAACTCGTCGTCGAGACGGTCGTTGCGCGGGAAGACAAACCAGGAGGCGAAGAAGGCGGGGTGGAACCACGGATCGCACAGGATCGAGCCGGAGCGGGTCTCGATGAGGATCCCGGCGTGGCCGATGGAGGTGGCTCGCACCTCAGGCCACGGGTGGGTCGGTCGACTGCTGACCGCCGCGCGAGACGTGCTCGGTCCACTGGTCACCGTCCCAGTAGCGCAACTCGAACCGGCCCGAGGGGTCGGCGTACCAACCGGACGGAACCGCCGGCGTGGCCGCTGTCGAGGTGGTGGCCGGCTCAGGGTTCGCCGGGGCGCTCGGAGCCACCGAGGGCGATACCACCGCTTCTGGAGCGGGTGACGCCGATGCGGGCTCGGGGGACAGGGTCGCGTTCGATGCTGCGGGAGCGCTCGCCGCGCCGGCCGACCCGGTCGGACGGGACAGGTAGGCGATGACGGAGCCGTCGGCCGGAACGATCGCCACGACCGTCCAGCCCTCTGCTGAGCGCTCGTTGAGCGCGGTGGTGAGCGATGAGGCGTCGAAGGCGGGGACGCTGACGGACGAGAACTCTTTCATGGGCCCAACCCTACTTGCGGGTCGTCCGGCGGGCCTGTCGACCTCGCAAGCCGATGATGGGTCCCTCGGGGCAGACTGGTGCCGTGGACGTCGAATCGATGCAGCTGATCGCCTCGACCCTCACACTGGTTGTCGCCGCCTCGACGCTGGTCATCTGGGCTGCGAGGCTCTCGGGTCGAGGGACGCGTCTCGTCGCTCTCGTTGTCGAGTCCCGGGCGACCCTGACCACGCTGATCGCGCTCGGAGCCACCCTCGGATCGCTCTACTTCTCGGAGGTCGCCGGATACGTGCCGTGCCGTCTCTGCTGGTTCCAGCGGATCGCGATGTACCCGCTCGCGGTCATCGGCGCCGTGTGGCTGATCCGCGGCGGGCGCGAGGGGCGCGCCTATGTGCTGCCGATCGCGGCTGTCGGCGCGTTGATCTCGACGTACCACTACCTCATCGAGTGGAATCCCTCGCTTGACAGCGGAGTGTGCGCGGCGAGCGGTCCGGCCTGTTCCGATGTGTGGTTCCGATCGTTCGGATTCGTGACCCTCGCCCTCATGGCCCTCGTGGCGTTCGTGGCCATCATCACGGTCAATGTCGTCAGCCCCCGATCAACGGACTGACACCGTCGGGCCCGTTCCTCCGGGCCCTGAGGCGCCGACGCCATCGAGTCGGTCGATGATGGCGGGGCGGACCCCCCATCGCGCTACGAGGTCGTCGAGCCGGGCAGCGGCGTCGGCATCGGGCCGTCCGGTGGCCACCGCGCGGATCATCAGGTTCTTGGCGGTGTGCTCTCCGGCGACGAACTCGATGACGTCGGTGCGATACCCGCGAGCGGCCAGCACATCGGCGCGAGCGGTGTCGGTCAGGAGATCCCCGAGGCGCTCGCGGAGGATGCCGTGTTGCACCAGTGAGGCGAAGCCGAGGGGTGGGTCGCGCCGATCGAGTTGGGCCTGCAGATCGTGTTGACAGCACGGTGCCGCGAGCACCACCTTCGAACCCCACGCGATGGCCCCCGCGAGCGCGTCGTCGGTGGCGGTGTCGCAGGCGTGCAGGGCGATCACGATCTCGGGCGAGGTCTCCGGCACCCAGTCCGCGATCGACCCCGATACGAATCGAAGGTCGCCCCACCCCGTTTCCGTGGAGGCCAGTGAGTCCACCGTCTCGTTGAGACGACCGAGGAGGTCCGACTTCAGGTCGACGCCCACGGTTCGCGGTCGGAGACCGCGCGAGGCGAGGTGATGATGGGCCGCCATCGTCAGGACACCGGACCCGCACCCCAGGTCGACCACCTCGACCGTGTCGCCGACGGAGAACCGGTCGAGCGTGGTGTCGAGGATGTCGACGAAGCGCACGACTTGGAGGTACTTGTCCCTCGAGGAGGACTTGACGCGGCCGTTCCGGTCGGTGAGTCCGAGCGCGACGAGGAATGGCGCGTCCTCGGGGACCGAGCGGTCCGGCTGACGGTCGTGTGATGTGTCTGACGAGGTGTTCGCCCCGGCATGGACGGTCCGCAACAGGCGACCGCGCTTGGTGACCGTGAACTGCTCCGAACGGTCCGTCAGGCGGACGAACACCGATCGGTATCCGTCGTCGAGGAGGAGCGCGACGCGGTCGGGCATCTCGACCGGTTCGACGTTCGCCACCGACGTCGCGCCGTCGACCGTCTTCTCGAACTGGACCATCCGACCGCGGGCCAGGTCGACCGGTCGGATGCGTACCCGGCGCTCACCGGCCCGATCGGTGAGCACGGCGTCGACGAACCGGCCGTCACCGAGCGTTTCGAGGAGCAGCTCAAGACCCTCCATCACGATCCCACCGTTGTCTCGGGTGGAACCGCGTCGCTGAGCGAGGCGATCAGCGTCGACCAGACGACCGGATCGTCATAGCCGAGCGCCCACAGGGCGACCCCGCCGAAACCCGAGCGACGCGCGAGGTGGACGCGCTCGCGGACACCCTCGGCATCGATCCAACGCACCTGACGTCGCTGGACGCACGATGCCGAGCCGTCGGTGAGCTCGAGGTCGTACTCGAAGGCCCACTCCGCGGTGACCGGGTCGTAGAGGGGGTTGCCGCCCCGACGAGCGATGAGGTCGTCGACCGATGCCGGTGTCACCCCGGTGCGACCCGGCGCGTCGGCCGGGCAGGTCCCCTCGGTGTCGACCACCCAGTTGTAGCCGTAGGCCGGAACGCCGAGCACCAACTTCGAGTGATGCTCGACCGGCACGGCCTTCAGCGCCCCGTCGATGACGTCCTGGGTCCATGCGAGCGGGGCGATCGGGCCCGCGGACGAGGTCGAGTAGTCGTAGGCCATCAGGCGGATCGAGTCGACGTGCTCGGCGATGGTGCCGTGCGCGTACACCCAGTAGCCGATCTCCCCGGTGGTCGCCACGTCGTAGACGGGAGGGATCGACACCGTCAGGGTGCGCCCCTCCGCGTGCAGGGCGGAGGCGAGTTCCTCGATGAAGGTCACCCAGGCCGTGGAGGTCGTCGGCCAGGTCGCTGGATTGTCGGCGAAGGCGAACTGCTCGTAGTCGATGTCGATGCCGGCGGCGTCGACCTCTCGGGCGAACGCGAGGATCTTGTCGATATGGCCGGCCCGGCGGGTGTCGTCGGCGAGGAGTGTCGCCATCGAACCGGCGGGGAGGTGGTCGATGAGCGAGGGCACGACCCGTGACCCGGAGGCCTCCAGCATCGAGGTGAAGCGCTCGGCCGCCGTCGACGGGGTGTTCGCATCGACCACCACCCGGCCGGTGCCGTCGACTGAGAACCAGAACGGGGACACCTCGCGGAACGCGCTGAGACGGCCACTCAGGGCCGGGTCGGCGAGGTTGTCGTTGAGCGTCCAGTACGGCGCCCAGGCATCGAGGGCGATCGCCCTCGGCGCGGCGACCGGTGGCTCGTCGCCCCGGAGCATCCAGGTGGCCCCGCCGATCAGGACCGCGACCAGCGCCAACGCCCCGAGCGTCACGCGGCGGGCCAGTGGCGACCGCTCGCGGCCGGCTGCGTGCCAGATCCCCGACAGGTCCGCCTCGGGCAGACTCGGGACGATCGTCGCCCCCCGGATCGGGTCGAGTCGGGCAACATTCGGGACGGCGATGGTGACGCAGCCGGCGGCGACGGCAGATGCGAGCCCGGTCGGCGAGTCCTCGATGGCCATGCACTCGCTCGGATCGACCCCGAGGAGCTCGGCTGCCCGTCGATACGGCTCGGGGTGGGGCTTGCCCCGGGTGACGTCGTCGCCGCACACCACCGCGGAGAAGGTGCCTGGGGGGAGCGCGTCGAGGATCGGATCGACGAGGCGCCGCCAGGACATCGTCACCAGCGCGCACGGCACCCCCTCGGCCGCGAGGGCGGTCAGGAGCTCACGAGCGCCCGGTCGCCAGGGGATCTTGCGCTGCACCGATGCGGTCACATCGTCGAGTAGGCGATCGATGATCTCCTCCGGGGAGAGGTCGTCGATACCGCCGTGCTCGATCATGTAGGCGGCCGAGTCGCGTAGATCGAAGCCGACCATCGCGTGGGCATGGCGATCGGGCCAGCCGCGCCCGTAGGCGGCGACGAGGCGCCTCTCGGCGGCGAACCAGTAGGGCTCGGTGTCGACGAGGGTGCCGTCGAGGTCCCACAGGACAGCGGCCGGGCGGTCAGCCCGCCGGGTTCCCATGCTCGTCACCGATCGAGAGCCGGTCGGCTCACTCCTGCACGAGTTCGATCAATGTGCCGAAACTGCCCTTCGGGTGGATAAAGGCCACCGTTGTGCCGCGGCTGCCGGGTCGTGGTGCCTCGTCGATCGCGCGGGCACCCGCGGCGAGCATCGACTCGAGCGCGGCCGCGCAGTCGTCGACCCGGTAGCCGATGTGGTGGAGCCCCTCGCCCCGCTTCTCGATGGCCTTGGCGACCGGGGAGTCCGGCCGAGTCGGGGTGAGCAGTTGGACGTAGCTCTCGGCGACGGCGAGGAGGGCCTCCTCGACGCCGTCGCTCTCGACGACCTCGCGATGGGTCACCGTCGCGCCGAAGGCCTGCTCGTAGTAGGCGATGGCGGCCTCGAGGTCGTTGACGGCGATGGCCACATGGTCGATCTCGGTGAGGATCATGGCGACAGTCTGGCCGAAGGTGACGGGGAGCGCGCGAGCCCGTCAGTTCGAGTGACGTCGGACCACGGTGATCCGGTCCTCGCCGATGCGGTCGCGCTTCTCCGGGTCGTCGATTCCGAGGCCCTCCTCGGGGGAGAGGCAGAGCACCCCGACCTTGCCCTCCACCTCGTTGCGATGGACCGCCCGAGCTGCCTCGCCGACCTCGTCGAGGGTGTGGACCCGCGACAGCAGTGGCTGGATGCGTCCTTGATCGATCAGCCGGTTGGCGGCCCATGCCTCGGCGTAGTTCGCGAAGTGCGAGGACAGCACGCGCTTCAACTTCATCCACAGGTGGCGGTTGTCGAACTCGACCATGTAGCCCGACGTGGCCGCGCAGGTGACGACGGTGCCCCCGCGGCGCACGGCGAACACCGAGGCGCCCATCGTGGATCGACCGGGGTGCTCGAAGACGATGTCGGGGTCCTCGCCGGTCAGTTCGCGGATCTTCTTGCCGAAGCGGCGCCACTCGGACTCGTCCTGGGTGTGCTCGTCGGACCAGAAGCGGTAGCCCTCGGCGCGTCGATCGATCACCGCCTCGCAGCCCATGGCCTCGAGCAGGGCAGCCCGCTCGGGTGAGGAGACCACACCGATCGGCGTGCCGCCGCCGTTCAGGACGTACTGCACGGCGTAGCCGCCGATACCGCCGGTCGCGCCCCAGATGAGCACCGAATCGCCCTGTTTCATGCGGGCCCCGTGGTCGCTGACGAGCATCCGGTACGAGGTCGAGTTGCACAGGGCGTTGACCGCTGCCTCCTCCCAGGTCAGATGGGACGGCTTCGGCATCAACTGGTTCGCCTTCACGACGGCGATGTCGGCGAGGCCGCCGAAGTTGGTCTCGAAACCCCAGATGCGCTGGTTGTTGGCGAGCATCGAGTCGTCGTGGGCGCTCGGGTCCTGGTCGTCGACGTGGTTGCAGTGGACGGTGACCCGATCACCGGGTTTCCAGTTGCGCACCGCCGATCCGACGCGCAGCACAACCCCGGAGGCGTCCGAGCCGAGGATGTGCTCGTCGCGGCGGTGCCGGGCCGACCACTCCGACTCGCGCGCCAGGCGGTCGAGGAACCCGAATGTCGGCAGGGGCTCGAAGATCGATGACCACACGGTGTTGAAGTTGATCGAGGAAGCCATGACGGCGAGGTACACCTCGTCGGGGGCCAGCTCCGGGGTGGCGACCTCGCCGACGTGGAGCGCTTGGCGTGGATCCTTCTCGTCGGAGGGGACGCCATCGAACATGTCGACCTCGTCGCGTCGGACGAACGAGGCCCGATACGACTCGGGGATCGGGAGGTTGGCGAGTTCTTCACCGGCGGCACCGGCGAGGATCGCCTCTCGGATGGCTGTCGTCATGGCCGGACGGTACCAACCGGTAACTTCGCTCTGCGAGGCGGACCGACCGACTGGGGGCCGCGATCGGTCATCAAACTACGGTTCACCCATGGCCACCCGAATCGTCTCAGGAGCGCGCACCCCGATCGGAAGGTTGAGCGGCGCGTACACATCCCTCTCGGCCGCGGACCTCGGCGGGTTCGCGATCTCAGCAGCCCTCGAACGGGCGGGGGTCGCCCCCGAGGATGTCGATCACGTGATCATGGGTCAGGTGCTCATGGCCGGTCAGGGTCAGGTCCCGGCCCGTCAGGCGGCGGCCAAGGCCGGCATCCCCATGAGCGTTCCCTCGGTCAACGTCAACAAGGTCTGTCTCTCGGGCCTGAACACGGTCTACCTCGCCCACCAGATGATCGCCTCCGGTGACGCCGACATCGTCGTCGCCGGCGGGATGGAGTCGATGACGAACGCTCCCCACATCCTGCCCGGGGCCCGGTCGGGGTTCCGGTACGGGGACTCCCAACTCGTCGATGCGATCGTCCACGACGGTCTGTGGTGCGCCTTCGACGCGTGTCTGATGGGCACCGGGACCGAGCGCTACACGGCGGGATCGATCAGCCGCGCTGCCCAGGACGAGTTCGCGGCCGCCTCGCACGAGCGGGCAGCCGACGCGACGAAGAACGGCCGACTCGCCGACGAGATCTCACCGGTCGCCGTCCCGCAACGTCGTGGAGATCCGATCGTCGTCACCGAGGACGAGGGCATCAGGTCGGACACCACCCCCGACAGTCTCGGCGCGTTGCGGCCGGCCTTCGATCCCGAGGGGACGATCACCGCGGGGAACGCCTCGCAGATCTCCGATGGCGGATCGGCGATGGTGCTCATGAGCGCGGCCGAGGCCGATCGGCGAGGGGTCGAGTGTCTCGGCGAGTTTGTGTCCTTCGGGATGGTCGCGGGCCCCGACAACCCGTCGCTCCTGCTCCAACCGTCGAATGCGATCCGCGCGGCGTTGTCGCGCACCGACCTCTCGGTCTCCGATCTCGACCTGGTCGAGATCAACGAGGCCTTCGCCGCGGTCGGGATCGCCTCGACGGCCGACCTCGGGCTCGATCCGGACATCGTGAACGTGAACGGTGGAGCGATCGCGCTCGGGCACCCGATCGGCATGAGCGGCAACCGGCTCGCGCTCACCCTGCTTCACGAACTCCGTCGACGGGGTGGCGGCCTCGGCGCGGCCGCCCTGTGCGGTGGAGGCGGCCAGGGCGACGCGCTGGTCGTCCGCGCGCTCTGATCGCTGTCGGTCGATCAGGGTCGGCTGATCACCCGGCGGTCACGACTCGAAACTCCGGCGGCCCTCGAAGGCCCGACCCAGGGTCAACTCATCGGCGTACTCGAGGTCGCCTCCCACCGGCAACCCGCTCGCCAACCGCGTGACGCGCAGCCCGAGCGGCTCGAGGAGTCGGGCGAGGTACATGGCGGTGACCTCACCCTCGGTGTTCGGGTTGGTGCAGATCACGATCTCCTCGATCGGTTCGTCTTTGAGACGGTCGACGAGCTCACGGATCTTCAACTGCTCCGGTCCGATCCCCTCGAGTGGGTTCATGCATCCGAGCAGCACGTGGTAGCGGCCACGGAACTCCCCGGTCCGCTCGAGGGCGACGATGTCGCGCGACTCCTCCACGACGCACAGGATCTTCGCGTCTCGACGGTCGTCGGAGCAGATGGGGCACAGGGTGGACTCGGCGACGTTGAAGCAGCGCTCACAGAACCGCACCCGCTCCTTGGCGTCGTGGATCGCCGAGGCCAAGCGCTCGACATCGGCCGCGGGCAGCTTGAGCAGGTGGAAGGCTATGCGCTGCGCTGACTTCGGGCCGACCCCGGGGAGTCGACCCAGCTCGTCGATGAGGGTCTGTACGGGTGGGGTGTAGACGCTCGCCATCAGGTCTCTTTGTCGACGACCTGAGCACCGGGAAAGGCGCGGGTGATCGAGTCGACCGGGGTCGGGACATCGGAGGGCGGGACATCGACGAGCTCATCGGGGTCGATGGCCTCCTCTGGGTCGTCATCGGCCGCGGGGGGCGCGGCGACGACCTCGGGCTGGTCGTCCAGGAGGATCGTCACCTCGAGACCGAGCGCCTGGCCGAGGGCGCGAGCCACCTCGTCGAGGTGCGAGGCGCAACGCGCGCCGTGGGCGGCGTTCGGAGCTCTGAAGCGCGCGGTGGCGGGCGGCTCAACGGCGACGAACTCCCCGGCCGAGAAGAGCGCGCGGACCAGTGGTTTCAGGCCAGCGCGCACCGAACCCTCCCAGACGGTGTTGAGGCGCGTCAGGTCGACGACCCCTCCGGAACCGCTGTCGGCCACCGCCTCCTCGGCGTGGTCTGGCGCGGGTTCCGGTGCGGGAGTGTCGGCGGGGACGGGAGCAGGGGATGCCTCCGCGGAGGCGGTCTCGGTGGCGCGACGGGCTCTCCCTCCGAGCACCGCCTTCCCGGTGCCGGGGTCCACCGGGTTCGACGGCTCCGCCGGTTTGGAGGCGCCGTCGCGGACCGCCCGTTCCAGGCGTTCGAGGCGCGCCAGGAGCGCGGCGTTGTCGTCACCGGAGTCGTCGCGCGTCAACTGGACGAGGGAGATCTCCAGCATGATCCTCGGGTCGGGCGCGAAGCGCATCTCGACGAGCGCCTGCCCGAGTCGTTCCATGGCGCGCACCAGTACCGCGGCCCCGAGATCGCGGGCATGCCCCGCCAGTTCGTCGAGGCGGTCATGTCGGACCTGGACGAGTTCGGGGGCCATGAGCGACAGGAAGAGGTTCCGCAGGTGTCGGAGCAGATGCTCGGTGAGGGTCCGGGGATCGTGACCCATCGACACCGCGTGGGCGACGGCGGCGAGGGCGCGGCCGGTGTCGGCGTCGGTGAACGCAGCGACGAACTCGTCGAGGTCGACGTGATCGGAGACGTCCCCGCCGGTGGCGGCGAGCAGTTCGAGCGCCGAAAGCGAGTCGCGGGCCGAGCCTCCTCCCTGCTCGAGCGCGGCGTCGATCACCGACGGGTCGATTTCGATACCCGCGTCCTCGGCAACCCACTGGAGGTGCTCGGCGAGGGTGTCCGACGGGAGCAGGTGGAACTGGAGGTGCTGGGTACGCGAGCGGATGGTGTCCTTCAGCCGCTGTGGATCGGTGGTCGCGAGCACGAACACGACATGGGACGGTGGCTCCTCAAGGACCTTGAGTAGCGCCGCGGACGCTCCGGGTCCGAGCATGTGGACCTCGTCGAGGATGTACACCTTGTGACGACCCGGTGTCGCGAGGGAGACCTTGTCGATGAGACTCCGCACATCCTCGACCGAGTTGTTCGAGGCCGCGTCGAGCTCGTGGACGTCGTAGCTGGTGCCACGCTCGACGGACAGGCACGACTCGCACTCGCAACACGGCTCGCCGTCGACCGGGGCCGTGCAGTTGAGGACCTTGGCGAGGATCCTCGCGGTCGTCGTCTTCCCGGTGCCACGCGGACCGCTGAACAGATAGGCCTGCCCCTCTCGTCCGGTGCGCACCGCCTCGCGCAGGGCGCGGACCACGTGCTCTTGGCCCTTCAGTTCCGAGAAGCGACGCGGTCGGTACCGGCGGTAGAGCGACTGCGTGGCCATGGGCCCACACTACGTCGCCCGTAGAACGTCGGCCTGACGGGATGCCGGTGGACGTGTGGAGGGCATGACTACCGTTGTCGTGTGGGCGATGCAGGCGTGGAGACACCCCCGGTGGGTGGCCGGCGATCGCTCCGACCTGCGGTGATCGCCCGCCTCCTCGGTGTGGTCGCCGTGGTCGCGCTCCTCCTCATGTCGCCGGCCGCACCGGCATCGGCCCAGAGCGGTTCGAACGACCTCGCGGCCTCGAGCCCGTCGGACGGCGCCACGCTCGGAACCTCACCCGCGTTCATGACCTTCGCCTTCCAGCAACCGGTCGACGCCGATGAGTCGTTCACGGTCGCGGTCGGCTGCGGGGTTCCCGCGCAACCGCAGAGCACCGGCATACCGCAGCTCGCCGACGACGACGTCACCTTCACCGTCGAGGTGCTGGCGCCGTTCCCCAAAGGCGCGTGCACGATCACCTGGCTGCTCCGCGATGATCTCAACCAGCCGATCGCGACCGACCTGATCGCGTTCTCGGTGGCCGCTGACACCGTCGCCGCCGGTGTCGTTGCCGACGATGCGAGCAACATCACCGTGCCCGCGGTGCCGGTGGCCTCGATCGAGAGCGAGACGAACGCGACCGGGGGCTCGAATGGTGGAGCCGTCTGGCTTGGGCGGCTGATCTCCGGGGTGGCCGTCCTGATCCTGTTCGGCTCAGCGGTGATGATCGCTCTGATCTGGCCGGAGGGACCCCTCTACACCGTGACGCAGCGCTTCATGATCACGATCTGGACGGTGGCGCTGGTCGGCACCGTCCTGTACGTCGCGGCTCTCACCGCCGACTTCACCGAGAACTCCTTCGGTGCGGCCCTCAGCCCGTTCTCGTGGCTCGACCTGTTCAACTCGGGATGGCCGGGACGGGCGGCGGTACTCCGACTCGCGCTCGTCGGGGGGTGCCTCTGGATCGCGGTCTACCCGGAACGCATCAACGAGCCGGGCTCGCAGGCCCTGGCCGTGGCGCTCCCGACCGGAGCGGCGGCGAGCATGGCCTTCTCCCGTCTCGACGGCGAACTCGTCGCCCTCGGCATCCTGATCGACCTCATCCACATCGCATCGGTCGGCATCTGGTTCGGCGGTGCCGTCCTAGTGGGTCGCGTGGTGCTCGCCGGTCCCGGCCCGGCGGATCTCGTGAAGGCGACCCGCAACTACACCCAGATCGCTACGACGGCTCTGGTCGTCGCCGTCATCAGCGGGGTCGCGCAGACCTACCGGCTCGTGGGAGGGGCGGTCCTCAACAGCTCGTACGGGCGGGTGCTGGTGGTCAAGTCCATCGCGGTCGTCGCCATGGCCTTCGTCGCCATCGGCGCGCGGTCGGTCATCAACGCCAAACTCGCCCGCCGCGAGACGATGTCGGCGGCTCACGCCGAGCGCTTCCGACGGACCTTCGGCACCGAAGCGCTCATCGGCGTCGTCGTGCTCGCCTTCAGCGGTTGGCTGCTGTCGCTCAACCCGCCGAAGGTCTCGCTCATCCCCGAGATGACCTACGCGGTCACCGTGCCCGTCGAGGACGCCGCTTCGGGGTTCGTCGCCGAGGTCTCCCTCGATCCCTCCCGCGTCGGTCTGAACGGTCTCGAGGTCCTCGTCGTCGAGACACCCGCCCCGATCACCGATCTCGTCGTCGAGTTCGACCCGGAGGTCGGCAGCTACGGGCGAGGCACGATCCAGGACATCCCGCTCACCGGTCGTGGGGTCGCTCGACTCCCGCTCGGCACCGGTCTGCCCTTCGATGTGCCCGGGACATGGACGGTCACGGTGACGGTCTCCTACGAGACCGGGCTGAGAGCGGTCGCCACCGGCGCGCTGATGATCTACGAGGCCGACGGCTCGACACCGACATCATCGACCACCCTTCCCGCCGTGCCGACCAGCATCGTCGGCACCACCGGTTCGACCATCGTGCCGACCACGGTCGCCGCCGATGGCGCCGCGACCGAGACGACCACTCCCTGAACCGGTCGCGACCCCCGCGGGGTCATCGGCCAGCAACTAGCGTCGAACCCGTGAGCACGATGCGCGCAAGACTCGAGGAGCTCCGGGAACGTCGAGAGGCGGCCCTGCACGCCGGAAGCGAGCGCGCCGTCGAGCGCCAGCACTCGAAGGGCAAGATGCTCGCCCGCGAGCGCATCGACTACCTCCTCGACGAGGGCAGCTTCCACGAGCTCGACATGCTCGCCCGCCATCGGGCCCATGCAGCGGGCCTAGAGGAAAACCCCTACACCGACGGTGTCATCACCGGCTGGGGCACCATCGACGGCCGCAAGGTCTTCGTCTTCAGTCAGGACTTCACCGTCTTCGGCGGGGCGCTCGGCGAGGTGTTCGCCGAGAAGATCCACAAGGTCATGGACCTCGCGCTGCGGACCGGCGCCCCGATGATCGGCCTCAACGACGGAGCCGGGGCGCGCATCCAGGAGGGCGTCGTGTCCCTCGCCTCCTACGGGGGCATCTTCCACCGGAACGTCAAGTCCTCCGGAGTCATCCCGCAGATCTCGGTCATCCTCGGTCCCTGCGCCGGCGGCGCGGTGTACTCCCCGGCGATGACCGACTTCATCTTCATGGTGCGCGAGTCCTCGCACATGTTCATCACCGGCCCCGACGTGGTCAAGACGGTGACCGGCGCCGACGTGACCCTTGAGGAGCTCGGTGGCGCCATGAGCCACGCGTCCAAGTCGGGTGTCGCGACCTTCGTGAGCGACGACGAGCAGGCCTGCCTCGATGAGGTGAAGTACCTGTTGTCGTTCCTGCCGGCCAACAACATGGAGCACGCGCCTGATGCCGAGGCGACCGACGACCCGGACCGCGAGTGCCCCGAACTCGACGACCTCCTCCCCGACAGCCCCAACCAGCCCTACGACATGCACGAGGTCATCCGCGCTGTCGTCGACGACGGGGAGTTCATGGAGTACTTCCCGCACTGGGCGAAGTCGATCATCTGCGGCTTCTCCCGCCTCGACGGCCAGACGGTCGGCATCGTCGGCAACCAGCCGATGAGCTTTGCCGGGGTGCTCGACATCGAGTCCTCCGAGAAGGCCGCGCGCTTCGTCCGCACCTGCGACGCCTTCAACATCCCACTCGTCGTGTTCGTCGATGTGCCCGGGTTCCTGCCGGGTGTCAACCAGGAGCACGACGGGATCATCCGACACGGCGCCAAGTTGCTCTACGCCTTCTGCGAGGCCACCGTCCCCCGGATCCAGGTGATCACGAGGAAGGCGTACGGCGGCGCGTACGTGGTGATGAACTCGAAGTCGGTCGGCGCTGACCTCGCCTTCGCCTGGCCCTCGGCGGAACTCGCGGTCATGGGCCCCCAGGGGGCGGTCGAGATCGTCTACCGACGCGAACTGCAACAGGCTGCCGACCCCGCCGAGCGACGAGCCGAACTCGTCGCTGAGTACACCGAGCGCTACGCGAACCCCTACGCCGCGGCCGAGCGCGGATTCGTCGACGATGTGATCGAGCCTTCCCAGACCCGCCGCAAGGTGATCGCCGGCCTTCGCGCCCTCCGGTCGAAGCGGGAGGAACTGCCGAAGCGCAAGCACGGGAACGTCCCGCTGTGAGCGGGCCGATCGTGGTCACCGAGGCGATCCGGCCGGTGCCGACCTCCGAGGAGGCCGCGGCCATCGCCGCGGCCGTCGAGGCTCTCTGGCCGCGACCCGTGCCCGCAGTGGCCAGCGAGCGTGGTTCCACCGCCTGGCGGTTCAGCGGGCGATGGTGGACCGACGAGCCCGTGTCGAGCCCGGGCGCGGTCACCCGACCCTGGTGAACGATCGATGAGCGACACCACCTACGGCGTCGTCGAACTGACCGCTGAGATCAACGACTCGCTCCGCGAGCGCTTCGGCTCCGGTGTCTGGGTGGTCGGCGAGATCTCCGGTCTCGTCGACCGCGGACCGCACACGTACTTCTCCCTCGTCGAGGACGGCGACGACGGCAAGGCCACGCTCAATGTCCAGCTGTTCGCCAACGCGAAGAGGAACATCACCCCGATCCTGAGACGCAGTCGGCTCGAGCTCGCCGACGGCACGAAGGTCCGCATCTTCGGAACCCTCGATGTCTACGCGCCGACCGGCCGCCTCGGTCTGAAGCTGAGCGACATCGACCCTGAGTTCACCATCGGGGACATCGGCGCCGCTCGCGAGGCGCTCCTCGCCCGTCTCGTGGCCGAGGACCTGATCGAGGCCAACTCGCGCCTGTCGCTCCCCGTCGCGCCGATGACCCTCGGCCTGGTCACGAGTGTCGGTTCGGCGGCCTGGCACGACTTCTGCAACGAGCTCGAGGGGGGTGGGTTCGGCTTCCGCATCCGGTCGGTGGACGCCCGCGTGCAGGGGGACGAGGCACCGACGATGGTGGCCGACGCCATCCGACAGCTCTCCGGTGACGGGGTTGACCTCATCGTCGTCATCCGTGGAGGTGGCGCGCGCAATGACCTCGCTGCGTTCGACACCGAGCCGATCGCGAGAGCGATCGCCGGAGCCGCGGTCCCGGTGTTCACCGGGATCGGCCACGAGATCGACCGGAGCGTGGCCGACGAGGTGGCGCACAGCGCGTGGAAGACGCCGACGGCGTGCGCCGGCGCGATCGTCGACCTCGTCGCCGGCTTCGTGGCCCGCACCGAGGAGGCCTGGGCTGGAATCCATCGGGCCGCCTCGGCGACCCTTGACACCGCTGCCAACGGGCTCATGGGCACGGCGCAGCGGATCGCCCGACAGACGCACGTCGCCGTGTCGCGCTCCGATGAGCGCCTCGCGGGGCGCGCCCGTCGTGTCGTCGCGATCCGACGTCGCCTCGACGAGGAGGAGGCGAGCGCCGCCCTGTCCGCGGCCCGACTCGTGCGGCTGTCGCACCACGCGGCGGAGGCCGCGGATCGGCGCCTCGGCGACCTCGAGCGCCGTCGCGGTCTGCTCGACCCAGCCCGTCTGCTGGAGCGGGGTTGGAGTATCACCACCGACGGTGATGGGCGGGTGGTCCGCTCGGTGGCTGATGTTTCGGGCGGGAGCGAACTGCGTACCCGTCTCGCCGACGGTGTCGCTCTGAGTACGGTGTCCCAGGTGGTGAGCGATGACTGAGCAGGGACCGAACTACGCCGAGGCTCTCGCCGAACTCGGCACGATCCTCGACGAACTGGAGTCGGCTGATGTCGACGTGGACCGACTCGCTGACCGCGTCCGGCGAGCAGCCGAGCTCATCGCGACCTGCCGGGAACGGATCGGCGCGGCCCGGATGCAGATCGACGAGGTGGTCGCCGGACTCGAGACCGGCGAGTGAACACTCCGGCCCCGTAGCCTGCCGGGCATGGGAGCCACCCCCGAGTCGCTGACCGCGATCGCGCAGCGGGTCGATGGATGCCTCGAGTCGGTGCTTGACGGCGAGGTTCGGCGGTGGGAGGCCCTCGACGGGGATCTGTCCGATCCGGTCAATGAGGTGCTGCGCCTCGTCCGCTCGGGCGGCAAACGACTCAGGCCCGCCTTCTGTCACTGGGGCTTCGTCGCGGCCGGAGGTGATGACGGCGAGATGGTTGAGGCTGTCATCGTGGCTGGCGCGGCACTCGAACTGCTCCATGCCCAGGCGCTCTTCCATGACGACGTCATCGACGACTCCGATTCCCGACGGGGCGCCCCGACGGCGCACCGAGTGTTCACCGATCGGCACCGGTCAGCGGGATGGTTGGGGGAGTCGCGACGCTTCGGTGACGGTATGGCCATCCTCATCGGTGACCTGGCCGGGGTGTTCGCCGACCGGCTGATGACCGGTGTGCCCTCGGAGACGAAGGCGATCTGGGATGAGATGCGCATCGAGGTGAATCTCGGCCAGATGCTCGATGTGCTCGGTTCCGCGAGTGGGGACCGGACGATCGAGCGGGCCGAACGGGTGTGCAGGTACAAGAGCGCCAAGTACTCGATCGAGCGCCCCCTCCACCTCGGCGCCAGCTTGCGCGGGGCCTCCGATCAGGTCATGCAGGCCCTGTCGGCCTACGGCCTCCCGCTGGGTGAGGCCTTCCAGATGCGCGATGACGTGATGGGCGTGTTCGGCGACCCGGAGGTCACCGGCAAGCCGGTCGGTGACGATCTTCGCGAGGCCAAGCCGACGCCGCTCGTCGCTCGTGCGGTGGCTCGGGCCGATCGGAGTCAGGTGGAGGTTCTACGCATGATCGGACAGGCCGACCTGACCCCCTCCGACATCTCCTCGATCCAGGAGGTGATCATCGCCACCGGCGCGCTCGACGAGCTCGAGGGCGCCATCGATGACCGGGTGCGACGTGCGGTGGACGCGCTCGACGGGGTGATCTCCGCACAGGTTGTCGCACCGCTGACCGAGCTCGCCTCGTTCATCGTCGATCGCGCGAACTGACCCGGCGACCGAGGTCACAGGCGCGCGTACCGCTCGAGGGCGGCGTCGAGCGCGCCGGTGCCGACGCCCGGGGCGGTGGCGACCGCGGCGAGCCAGGGAGGTCGGAACTGCGCGACGACGGTGATCGGCTCAACGATGACACCCACCTCGGTGGCAAGCCGGACGAAGTCGAGGGCGTAGTCGACGGGTCGCAGATCGCGGCCGAGCTCGAGGAGCGCGTAGGGGTCGGGGGAGATGCCGTCACCGCCGAGCGACATGACCGCCGTCGAGGTCGGCTCGATCGGCCCGCCGGAGAGACCGGGGCCGTCGTCGATGATCGCCCCGCGAACGCGGTCGGGTCTCGCACCGGCGAGCAGGAGGGCGACGTAGCCGCCGAGACCCCGGCCAAGCGCGGTGACCTCACCGAGGTGCTCGACGGCGGCGTCGGCATCGCCGAGCAGGATCTCGGTGGTGTACCCCCCACCGGCGGGAACGGTCGACTGGCCGTGGCCGGTGAAGTCGAGGCCGTGGATCGGCCCGGGCCAGTTGGGAAGCGGTGATGACACCACCGGGTCGGACGACTCGCCGAGGCCGTGGAGCAGCAGGAGCGGGCGCCCCTCACCCTCGCGGAGGAGGTGCAACGCGAGGCTGACGCGATTGTGCGCGAGTCGGGTGACGGTGCTCACAACGCGGCTCCGAGGAAGTCGAGGATGAGCTCCGAGATCATGTCGGGCTGCTCGATGTGGACGAAGTGGCCGAGGTCCTCGAAGAACTCGAGTCGGGACCGACGCGGCAGGTACTGGCTGACGTGCTCGGGTCGTGTACCCCAACCCATCGGCTCCTCGGCCCCGACGAGCACCCCGAGGAACGGCACGGCGAGCCCCGCGAGACGGAACAGGGCCCATTCGGGACGCCAAGGACCGAACCCACCGAGGCGCATCGAGGGGTCGAGTTTCCATCGCCAGCCATCGCTGTCGTGTCGTCCGCCCACGGTCACGAGGTATTCGAGCCACTCCACCGGGAGTCGAGGGTTCATCATCCCGCGCCGCGCGGCGAGTTCGGCGATGGTGCCCGGTCGCCGCTGGCCACCGGCGGTGCGTCGTCGGTGGGCCAGCCATGAGGCGAGTTCGGTCCCGAGGGCTCCGGCGCGCTGGTGCTCGGGTACATCGGGGCCCGGGCGTCGATAGGGGATGCCGTCGAGGTTGACGAAGGCGCCGAAGCGGAACGGGTTGGCGTCGGCCAACGCGGTCATGATGGCCCCGCCCTTGGAGTGCCCGACCACGGCGATCCGGGAGCGACCGGCGACCCGGTCGAACACCGTCGCGGCGTCTCGGAGGTCGGCGTCGAACGAGTAGAGGTGGGCGTGGTCGGAGTCGCCGTGCCCCCGCTGGTCCCAGGCGACCACCCGCCAGCCCGCCGTCGCGAGCTTCGGAGCGAGCACATCGAAGGTGCGCGCGAAGTCGGCACCACCATGCACCAACATGAGCACCGGGTCGCTCTCGGAACCCCACTCGTGGACGGCGATGCCGACACCGTCGGCGTCGACCCGGTAGGCGCGCGCAGGAGCGACCGCTCCGGGAAAGGCGCGCTCCTCGATCACCCGGGGGAGGCTACGACGACGGCCCTAGTCTTGGGTCTCAGATGGAGGATCAATGACTGTCCGGACCTGTTCTCGACGATGGAGCCGCGTCGCGCTCGGTGCGAGCGCGGCCGTCGTGCTGTCGTCGTGTGGGCTCGGTGCCGAGGAGTCGCTCGGCGAACTCCCCCCGATACGAACGACGACGACGACCTCCACCACGACGACGATCCCTGATCCGAACCGATACTTCTACGAGGTCAAGCCCGGGGACACGCTCTTCGCGATCGGCAGCTACTTCCAGGTCCCGATGACCGAGATCGTCGCCCTCAACAACCTGGAGGATGCCGACGACCTTCAGGTGGGGCAGATGCTCGAGATCCCCAGTGGGTTGGTGATCGTGACCATCCCCGATGAGATCCGGCTCGGTGGAGCGACCACCACCTCGTCCTCGGAGCCGACGGTCGCCGACGGCGCCGAGGAGTGACCATGTGCCCTGTCGCCGATGGGGACCGCTTCATAGACTCCGCTCATGGCGTTCTGGCCGACTCCTGAGCACTGGAGCGTGTCGATTCCGCTCGACACCAATCACTGGAGGGTGCCGGCACTCGATGCGTCCGGGGTGGTGGAACTCTCGCCCATGCCGATCGAGGTGCCCGCGGCCGAGTGGGAGGCCCTCGAGTACATGGACTGGAAGAGCGGTGGGGACACGAACTTCGCGCCGCTGGCCTCCGCCGACGGCGAGCTCGACTGCCGTGGCTTCTGGGACAAGGGCAAGACCGACAAGGACGCCCTCTGGACCCCGAACGCCGAGATCGCACCGACACTTCGCGACTACGTGTCAGCGGTGGGGGCCAACTTCGGCCGCGTCCGGGTCATCAGGTTGGAACCGCAGGACCATGAGACAGCGATCCGTTCGATCCACCGCGACGACAACAACCGGTTCAACCCTGAGGGCGAGGGTTGGGTGGTGCGCACCTGGGTCGAACTAACCGACAATCCCGACAGCTACATGCTCCTCATGGGCACCGGTGCTGACGGTCTCCCCGACCCGACGACGGAGCGACGAGTGCCCCTTCAGCGCGGGGCCCGCTTCGTGGTCGACACCCAGAGGCTCTGGCATGTGGTCGTTCACAACGGTGATGAACCGCGCTACGCCCTGATCACCAGTTTCGAGTCCAGTCCGACACTGGCCGAGTGGATCGACACCGAACGGGTCCCGATCGCCGGTTGAGATGCCGGCCGGCCGGGACCGACCTCACGAGCGTGTGAGGTCGACGAATCCGTCCATGATGCGGACGAGGTCGAAGTCCTTCGGGGTGTAGACGGCGGCGACGCCAGCCTCAGTGAGCGCGCCGCGATCCTCCTCGGGGATGATGCCCCCGACCACGATGGGCGCCGTTACACCGAGAGCACGGCACTGCTCGACCAGACGCGGTACCAGTTCGAGGTGCGAGCCCGACAGGATCGACAGACCGATGAGATCCGGATCCTCTTCGACGGCGGTCGAAGCGATCTCGTCCACCGTCGAGCGGATACCGGCGTAGACCACCTCCATCCCCGAGTCGCGAGCGGCCATGGCGATCTGCTCGGCCCCATTGGAGTGACCGTCGAGACCCGGCTTGGCGATCAACACCCTCGGTGGCCCACCCGGCAGCGCGCGCACGCGCTCGGCGATCGCCGCGAGCCTCCCCGGAGTCCCCGAGGCTCCGGACATACCGGTCGGTGCTCGGAACTCCCCGAACACCTCGCGCATTACCGCCCCCCACTCGCCAGTAGTACCTCCGGCCCGGGCGAGATCGATCGACGCCTCCATGATGGAACCGTGGCCCTGGGCGGCCGATCGCAACCGATCGAGGGCCTCGGCGACCGAGTCCCCGTCACGCTCGGACTTCCATGCCGCGAGGTCGTCGACCATCATCTGCTCGACCTCCGGGTCGACCCGGAGGATCGACTCCGAGCCGCCGAGCGGACCCGTCTCGCTCTCGGTGAACCGGTTCACACCGACCACCACCTGATCACTTGATGCGATCCGTCGCGTCCGCTCCGCCATCGAGCTCACTAACCGCGACTTGAGCGTGTCAATCGCGGAGAAGGCTCCACCGAGGTCGAGCACCTCATCCAACTCGGCCTGGGCCTCGGCGCGCAGCCTCGACGTCATCTCCTCGATCACATGCGACCCATCGAAGATGTCCTCGTGCTCGAGCAGGTCGGTCTCGAAGGCGAGGACCTGTTGCATCCGGAGAGACCACTGCTGATCCCAGGGTGTCGGCAGGCCGAGCGCCTCGTTCCAGGCCGGCAACTGGACCGACCGCGCCCTCGCCCGTTTGGAGAGTGTCACCGCGAGCATCTCGAGCACGATCCTCTGCACGTTGTTCTCCGGCTGCACCTCGGTGAGGCCGAGGCTGTTCACCTGCACGCCGTAGCGGAAGCGGAGCGCCTTGTCGTCCGTGATGCCGTAACGCTCGCGGCCGATCGACTCCCACATCTCGGTCATCGCGCGGAGCTTGCAGACCTCCTCCACGAACCGGATCCCCGCGTTCACGAAGAACGAGATCGAACCGAAGACCTCGGCGAACCGATCCTCGGGGATGCGCCCCGAGTCGCGCACGGCATCGAGCACATCGATGGCCGTGGCCATCGCGTAGGCGATCTCCTGAACAGGTGTGGCCCCGGCCTCCTGCAGGTGATACGAGCAGACGTTCATCGGGTTCCACAGCGGGGCGTGCTCGTGGCACCAGACCACCATGTCGACGATCAGCCGTCGTGAGGGCTCCGGGGGGAAGATGTACGTCCCTCGGCTCAGGTACTCCTTCACGATGTCGTTCTGGGTCGTGCCACGCAGTGCAGTCGACTCCACACCCTGTTCCTCGGCGTTGGCGACGTAGAGCGCGAGCAGCCAGGCTGCCGTCGCGTTGATCGTCATGGACGTGTTCATCTCGCCCGGCGGGATGCCAGCGAGAAGCGTCCGCATGTTGCCGAGATGCGCCACCGGCACACCGACCTTGCCGACCTCCCCCGACGCGAGCTCGTGATCGGGGTCGTAACCCGTCTGGGTGGGCAGGTCGAAGGCGATGGAGAGCCCCGTTTGACCCTTGGCGAGGTTGGTGCGGTAGAGCTCATTGGAGCGCTCGGCCGTCGAGTGCCCTGAATACGTCCGCATCATCCAGGGACGGTCGGGAGTGCGGTCACCCGCCATGGTCGACCTCCGCCACGACGGCCTCGTGCAACAGGTCGAGGTAGTCGGCCCGGTCGAGGTCGACCGCGCCGAGAGACACCAGATGCTCGGTGGACCACTGCACGTCGAGAAGTGTGCCACCGGTCTCGTTCAACCATCGAACGAGGTGCACGAGCGCGACCTTGGACGCATCGGTCTCGCGATGGAACATCGACTCGCCAGCGAAGAACCCGCCGATGCGAACCCCGTAGAGCCCGCCGACGAGGCGGTCGTCGAGCCAGGTCTCGACCGAGTGGGTCCATCCCATCTCATGCAGGCGCGAGTAGGCGTCGATGAAGGCGCGATTGATCCAGCCGCTCGGTCGCCTCGGGTCGGCGCAGGCCTCCATCACCGGGGTGAACGCGGTGTTGAAGCGAACCTCGTAGCAGCGGAGGCTCCGGCGCAGCGACCGCGAGACGTGGAGGCCGTCGAGCGGGAGGATCGCGCGCGGATCGGGGGAGAACCAGCCGATCCGGCGGCGGTCGATCGGCATCGGGAAGAGACCGGCGCGGTAGGCGGCGAGCAGCGTCCCGGGCGCGAGGTCGGCCCCGATGGCCACCATGTCGGTCTCGTCCGACGGCCCGGCCGTCGGCATCGCCCACTCGCTCGGTTCCGGCTCGATGGGTCGGCGGAGTACCGGTCGTCTCGACGATCCGGGGAAGGTGTCGTCAAGCGAGCGGTCCCCGTTCACGCCTCGTACTCCAGGAACCCCCGTCCCGTCTTGCGCCCGAGGTGCCCGGCGGCGACGAGCCGTCGGAGTTCAGGGTGGGGGAGACTCGCCGCGTCACCGTTCTCGCGGTGCAGGGTCTCCAAGATGCGCAGGGTCGTGTCCAGGCCGATCAGATCAAGCAACTCGAACGGACCCATCGGGAAGTTGCATCCACCGCGCATCGCTCGATCGACATCGGCTCGACTCGCCACGCCGTGCTCGGCCAGGGCGATCGCCGAGTTCAGGTAGGGGAAGAGCAGGGCGTTGACCACGAACCCGGCGCGGTCGGCGACCCGGACCGACTCCTTGCCGCAGTCCGCTGCGAAGTGCTCGATGGTCTCGACGGTGCTCTCGGCCGCGGTCACCGGCTGGACCACCTCGACGAGGGGCATCGCGGTCGCCGGATTGAAGAAGTGGAGGCCGCACACCCGGTCGGGCCGACCGGTCGCCATCGCCAGCTCGACCACCGGCAGGGTGGAGGTGTTGGTGGCGATCATCGCGGTGTCTGCGAGCACGGCGTCGAGTTCCGCCACGAGGTGTTTCTTCACCTCGAGGTCCTCGACGACGGTCTCGATGACGAGGTCGCAGTCGGCGAGGTCTCGCAGGTGCTCAGTGGTCGAGATGCGACGCATGATCTCGCTTTCTGTCGCCGCATCGACTCGGCCTCGCTGAACGGCGCGGTCGAGTCGAGCGCCCACATCACCGGCGACCCGTGCGGCTCCCTCGGAGGTGCGGGCCCTCACCACGACGTCGAAACCAGCGGTGGCGACCACCTCGACGATTCCGGCGCCCATGATGCCCGAGCCGACCACGCCCACCCGTGAGACACCCGATGCGCCCGCCATGGGGAAAACGTAGTTACCCGTGGGTAGCCCTCGGCGAGTCAGGGGTCTCGGCGACCTGTGGATCGCGGTCATCGGCAGCGACGTAGTGTGCGTTCTGATGACCGAGGGAACGTCGGGGGTGATCGCCCTTCTCGGGGGAGGGCCGTTCACGGCGAACGACGACATCGAGCGACGACTGCTGGAGGGGCGTTCCGAGGTGACCGTCGTGCCGACCGCGGATGCCTTCGAGCAACCCGAGGTCCTCATCGAGTCGGCGCGCGTATGGGGAGAGCGACTCGGTGTCGGCATCCGACCACTCATGGCGATCACCCGGCCGGATGCATCCAATGCCGATCTGATCGCCGCCGCGGCTGAGGCCGAGGCCATCTGGCTCGTGGGTGACTCGCCCATCCACCTCCGCGCCGTGATGACCGGGACCGAACTGTGGGCCGCCATCACCGGTGTCCTCGATCGGGGCGGTGTGTTCGCTGGTGTCGCCGGCAGCGCAGCTGCGCTCTGCGATCCGATGACCGACCCGCGCGGCGGCGCCCTCACCATCGGCCTCGGCCTGGTGTCACCGCTCGCGGTGTTCACCGAGACCGAGTCGTGGTCGCCGGAGCGCCTGCATCGCTCGAGGCAACTCGCTGGTGAGGTGACGGTCGCCGAGTTGTCGACTGGATCGGGTCTCGTGGCTCGCCGCAGCGCCGGCAGTCTCGAGTGGGAGACCGTCGGCGAGGTCACCGTTCACGGTGACCTGCCGAGTTGACGCTCACCTCCAGGCGAACACCGGTTGCTCGAGGTGGTCGACCCGTCGGTCGACCTCGCCGTCGAGGGCGACCCAGCGGAACTGGACGAGGATCGCGCCCGTCGGCGCGTGGATCAGATCGTTGCCGAGCGGCACCTGCACGACCGGACGGTCGCTCTCAGGAATCGTCACGAACCGCGGGGAGTCGGGAGCGCGGAGGTGGTGGACGCCGACTCTGAACACGGCCTGGACCTCATCGACGGCGGGACGCAGGTCGGGATCAGCGTCACCCCACACCACGACCGGGGTGATCACGTACCCGGAGCGAGTCGGGTAGTCGTCGAGCACGCCGAGCACCGAGTCGCGGCCGATATCGATGCCGAGTTCCTCTTCGACTTCGCGGAGGGCCGCGTCGATCTCGTCCTCCCCCTCATCGAGACGGCCGCCGGGCAGCGCCCACTGGGCCGCGTGGGAGTTGAGTCGCGCGGCGCGACGACACAGCAGGAAGGCGGCACCCCCCGCCACACCGACCATGCGACCGTCGAGCCCGTTCGTGTCCCCCGGAACCATGTCGAGAGAGGTGCCCTCGGGCAGGGTCGGATCGCCATCGTGGAGGTTGGGGTCGGAGTCGCAGAGCACGACCGCGACCGCGGCGTGCCGACGGCCCTCGAGTTCATACCGACGTCGTTGATGTCGGCTCAGGTTGTCCGAGATCCGCTCCCGGAGGTCGCTGTCGAAGGCAAGCACGCGATACCGATGTTGGCAGACGTGATCGCGCCGGGGGCTCTCGGGGCTACACGGCCCGTGCCGGACCGCGCTGAAGGGAGCGGAGTTCATCGATGACCTGAGCGAGCCCTTCGGCGTCGATCGAGAACCAGACCCACTTACCTCGCTGCTCCCGTCGGAGGAGCCCCGTCTCGGTCAGCACTCGGAGGTGGTGGCTCACGGTCGGTTGTGATCGCGCGAGCGCCGGGTGGAGGTCGCAGGCGCAGACCTCCCCGGTCGGTTCGTCGTTGATGAGGGTGAGCAACCGGAGTCGGACCGGGTCGCCGAGCGCGGCGAGTCGTGTCGCGGTCGATGCCGCTGATACTGACATGCGGTCATCATATTGATATGGATCAATATGTTTGAGATGCTGTTCCGATGAGGCTCCAACTCGCTCTCAATGTCGCTGATCTCGACCGGTCGATCGAGTTCTACTCCCGGCTCTTCGGCGAAGGCCCCGCGAAGACGAAGGAGGGTTACGCCAACTGGTCGTTGAGCGAACCCCCACTCAAGTTGGTGCTCTTCGAGCGCGCCGAGGTCGAGGGTGGGGAGGCCGCTCGCGACGTCAACCATCTCGGCATCGAGGTGGGATCAGCCGACGAGGTGACCGAGATCGAGGCGCGGCTCTCGGCCAGCGGTCTCGGGACGACCGGAGTCGAGGACACCATCTGTTGTTTCGCCGGCAAGACCGAGACCTGGGTCGTCGACCCGGACGGGCACCGGTGGGAGGTCTACGTCAAGACCTCCGACCATGAGACCCAACTGGAGAACATCGTTCTGAGCTCGCCGTCGGCACCCTGTTGCGGGTGACGAACCCCACCTGAACGCCACTCAGCGATAGGCGTTCGTGATCGGTACGCGACGATCACGACCGAAGGCCTTGCGGGTCACCCGCACACCGAGCGGTGCCTGGCGACGCTTGTACTCGGCGACACTGACGAGGCGGGTCACCCGACGCACGGTCTCGGCGTCGAAGCCACTGTCGATCAGGTCCTCGGTGGTCAGGTCCTGTTCGACGTATCCGGCGAGGATCTGATCGAGCACCTCGTAGGGGGGCAGGCTCTGATCGTCGCGTTGATCGGGGCGCAACTCCGCTGATGGAGCCTTCTCGATCACGTTGACCGGCACCGTCTCCCGACCGTCGCGGCTGTTCACGTACCGGCAGAGGTCGTAGACGCGCATCTTCAACAGGTCCTTGATCACCGCGTAGCCACCGACCGAGTCGCCATAGATCGTGAAGTACCCGACGGCGAGCTCGCTCTTGTTGCCGGTGGTCAACACCATCCAGCCGAACTCGTTTGACAGCGCCATCAGGATCTGGCCCCGGCAACGCGACTGGAGGTTCTCCTGGGTGAGTCCGGGCTCGCGGCCCGCGAAGGATGTCGCGAGCATGGACTCGAAGGCCGAGAACGCCGGTTCGATCGAGATGGTCCGGATGTCGATACCGAGATTGGTCGCGAGCAGATGGGCATCGGTGAGGGAGTGATCGGAGGAGTAGCGCGAGGGCATGGCGACCCCGTGGACATGCTCGGGACCGAGCGCGTCGACCGCGACACAGGCGACGAGCGTCGAGTCGATACCTCCGGAGAGACCGATGACCACATCGGAGAACCCGTTCTTACGGCAGTAGTCGCGGGTTCCGAGGACCAGAGCCGAGTACAACTCGGCATCACCCTCCATCGCCTCGGCGATCGGCGTGCCGGTCGGCTCCATCTGATCGATCGCCGTCTCGCTGACGGCGATGACCGGGAGGGTCGCGGGTTCAGTTGCGGGATCGACCTCGACATCGACGAGACGGAGATCCTCGGTGAACAACGGTGATCGAGCGATGAGCGAGCCGTTGGCGTCGACCGCGAACGACCCGCCGTCGAAGACCAACTCGTCCTGCCCACCGACCTGGTTGACGTAGACGACCGGGCAACCGAGCTCGCTCGCCCTCGCCGCCATCATCTCCTCGCGCTCGGTGTCCTTGTCGTGGTGATAGGGCGATCCGTTGATGCTGACTATGAGCTGGGCCCCACCGGTGACGAGCTCGGCGTGCGGGCCGACCGTCCCCCACATGTCCTCACAGACCGAGAGCCCGACGCGGACCCCGGCAACCACGAAGAGCTCGAGGGGAGCCTGGCCCGGTCGGAAGTATCGGACCTCATCGAAGACCGCGTAGTTCGGTAGATCGCGCTTGTCGTACCGACCGACCACCGCACCCGAGCAGACAACAGCAGCCGAGTTGTACAGCACCCCGGCGGAGCCCGACACCGTGCCGATCACCGCCGGGACCGCTCCGACACCGTCGGCGAAACAGCTCAACGCGCGATCGACATCGGCCACGAACCGCGGCTTGAGCAGCAGGTCCTCCGGCGGGTAGCCGCAGATCGCGAGCTCTCCGAACACGACGAGGTCGGCGCCGAGCTCGACCGCGTCGCGGTACACGCGGAGCGCGCGGTCGACGTTGCCACCGAGGTCGCCGACCACCGGGTTCATCTGGGCGAGCGCGATCCTCAACACGGTCGTCAGGCTAATGAGCGCGCTGGTCCGCGTCGCCTCGACCGCGGTCAGGAGTACTGGTCGAGGATCGAGGTCTCGGTGACCCGGGTGAGGGTCTCACGGATCTGCTGCGCCAGAGGGCCATCCACCCCGTCGACCCCGGCGAGTTCATCGACCGTCGCCCGTTGCAGTCGGGCGAACTCCCCGAAGTGGTTCGCGATCCGGCACGACAGCTCATCGGACAACCGGTTCACCCGCCGCAGTACCCGAAGACCCTTCGGTGCCAACTCCATGTTCAGATCGGAGAGGTCGCCGCGATGGAGTGTCCCGGCCACGACCCGCAGATCCCTCAACCCGTCGTCGTCGAGCCGTGAGAGCTCCGCCAGGGTGTCCTCGGCGTCCCGAGCCATCGGGAGGTAGTCAGCGACGATGAGATCGAGTTGGTCGTCGATCTCGCCGTAGAGCTCGTCGAGCTGGAGTCGGAGCAATCGGGCATCCACACCGAGCTCGATGATGAGCATTTCGATCTCGTCGGCGATCCGGTGGACCATCTCACCGCGCTGCATGACGACAGCGACATCGCGGACCGTCACGACGTCCTCGAACTCGAGGGCTGTGAGGCTCGCGATCGCCGATGACAGTCGCTCGGCGTAACGCTCGAGGGTCTGCAGGGCCTGATTGGACCGATCGAGCAGTCGACCGGTCTCCTGGAGTTGGTGCTTGGAGCCCCCGGCGTAGACGTTGATGACGCCCATCTCCTCCGAGGCGCTCACCACCGGGACGTCGAGAGACCGGGCCACCCGTTCCGCGGTGCGGTGACGGGTCCCCGTCTCGCTGGTCGGCACCGTCGGCTCCGGCACCAGATGAACGTTGGCTCGGGCGATGCGCCCCCCGTCGGGGGAGATGATGATCGCCCCGTCCATCTTGGCGAGCTCGGAGAGGCGTTGCGGGGAGAACGGCGCGTCGACCAGGAAACCGCCGGTGCAGATCGACAGCACCTCGGGGTCATCGGAGAGGACCAGCAGCGCACCGGCCTTCGAACGCACGACGCGGTCGATGCCGTCGCGGAGCGGGGTGCCGGGAGCGACCCGAGCGAGGGCCAGCCGGAGCGGTTCGTTGGTCGGAGTGCGACGCGCCGGCATGTGTGAAGTGTACGGCCACCTCCGGCGCGCCCTTCCGGCGGGGGTGGGGTGGGGTCAGTCGATCAGATCGGCGGCACGGAGTGCCGCGACGATCCCGTCGACGCGGACCAGACGCGATGAGGCATCGTCGCCGGGGGTGCGCTCGGGCACGAGGATGCGATCGCAGCCGAGCCGTTCCGCCTCGGCGACGCGACGGTCGGGATGGGAGGCCTGCCGGATCTCACCGCCGAGCCCGACCTCACCGAAGACGGCGAGCCCCGGTGGAAGCGGACGATCGACGACCGCGGACACGACGGCGAGGGCGATGGAGAGATCGACACCGGGCTCGGTGAGACGGACACCGCCCACGGTTGACACATAGACGTCGTGCTCATGCATGCGGACCCCGGCATGACGGGTGAGCACGGCGAGCAGCAGGGCGAGCCGGGCCGGATCGACGCCTTGGGAGGTGCGCCGCGCGGGAACCCCCGGCGGAGCGGGTGTGGTGAGCGCCTGGATCTCGACGACGATCGGTCGGCGGCCCTCGAGGGTGGGGGTGACCACAGAACCGGGCACCCCGGGTCGACGGTCGGCGAGGAACAGGTGGCTCGGGTCGTCGACGCCACGCAGTCCGTCACCGGCCATCTCGAAGACGCTGAGATCGTTGGTGGAGCCGAAGCGGTGCTTGACGGCTCGAACCAGTCGCAGGGCGTGGTGTCGGTCACCCTCGAAGGTGACGACCGTGTCGACCAGATGCTCGAGTACGCGCGGGCCGGCGAGATCGCCCTCCTTGGTGACGTGGCCGACGAGCACGATGGGAAGGTCGCGGCGTTTCGCCTCCGAGACGAGACGCTGGGTGACCGCGCGCACCTGGGCGACGGATCCGGCGGCTGACGGCAGAGCGGGATCGGCAACCGTCTGGACGGAGTCGATGACGAGCAGCGAGGGTGACACCTCGTCGATACCGGCCACCACCGAGGCGAGATCGGTTTCGGGGAGGAGCCAGAGTCCGCCGGTGGAGGAGCCGAGACGCTCGGCGCGGTGGCGTACCTGCTGGGCGCTCTCCTCGGCGCAGACGTAGAGCACCGACCCCGGCCAGGAGTGGGCCACCTGGAGGAGCAGCGTGCTCTTGCCGATACCCGGCTCGCCGCCGACCAGGGTGACCGAACCGGGCACCAGCCCGCCGGAGAGCACCCGGTCGAACTCGGTGATGCCGGTGGGGCGCGGCTCGCCAGCGATGGCGTCGACCTCGGCGATCGGCACCGGTCGACCCGCGGGTGCGGAGGCGACCAGCGTCGCCTCACCGCCGGTGCTCACCACCTCCTCGACGAGGGTGTTCCACTCGCCGCAACCGGTGCACTGCCCTGCCCACTTCGGGTGGTGCGTGCCGCAGGAGGAGCACACGTGGGCGATGCGGGGACGACTCACGTGACCATTCTGGCCTCGCGGTGTCGCACCGGTAGGGTGCGGGGATGCCCACTCCTTTCCCTCCGTTCGATGGTTCCGCCCCCCAGCAGCAGAAGTTCTCCGAGCCCCCTGAGATGGGCATCGACCCGGCCAAGCGCTACAGCGCGACCATGTCGGTCTCGATCGGCGGCGAGTCGATCGGCGACATCGTGATCGCCCTCGACGCGATCAACGCCCCGGTCACCGTCAACAACTTCGTCTTCCTCGCCCTCCACCACTACTTCGACGGGATCATCTTCCACCGGATCATCAACGGGTTCGTCTGCCAGGGCGGCGACCCCGGCGGCACCGGCACCGGCGGCCCCGGCTACCGGTTCGCCGACGAGTTGCCGAAGCCCGGTCAGTACCAGCTCGGATCGCTGGCGATGGCCAACGCCGGCCCGAACACGAACGGCAGCCAGTTCTTCCTCATTTCCGGCCCGAGCGGGGTGCAGCTCCCGCCGCTGTACAGCCTCTTCGGCCAGACCGTGAAGGGGCTCGAGCTCATCGACCAGATGCAGAACGTGGCGACCGGCCCCGGCGACCGTCCCACCAGCGACGTGGTCATCGAGTCGGTGACCATCACCGTCGCCGACTGAGCGCGGCCATGGGCGGTCGCTCCGTCCACCTCAGCAATGCGCAGGCCCGACGTCTCGCCCTCGGCGCGCAGGGATTCGCGCGATCACGCCCATCCGGCCGCGTCGACCGTCGTCACCTCCGGCGAGCCCTCGACGACATGGGGCTCATCCAGATCGACTCGGTGAACGTCCTGGTGCGCAGCCAGGAGCTACCGCTGTTCGCGCGGCTCGGACCGCATCCGCGCGACCTGATCCCAGCCGCCACCGCCGACGGGGAACTCTTCGAGTACTGGGTCCACGAGGCCTCCCACGTACCGATCGCCCACCATCACCTCCACCGGTGGAAGATGGCGACCCCGCACCGGTGGACCGGCATCACCCGCGTCGTGGAACGCCGACCGGACCTGGCCGACAACATCATCGCGAGGATCACCGATGAGGGAGCCCTCACCGCCGGCGACCTCCGGCAACGGAAGGGCCCGAAGGGACCCTGGTGGGACTGGGACGACGCCAAGGCCGTTCTCGAGGACCTCTTCTGGAAGGGGAGGCTCTCCGCCCGACGTCGCGACCGTGACTTCGCCCGCATCTACGACCTGCCCGAACGAGCCCTACCGGCCGAGGTGCTCGCGCGTCCGACCCCCGATGAGAGCGACGCCCGCACCGAGCTCATCGAGCTGGCATCGCGCTCCCTCGGCGTGGCCACCCTGTCGGATCTCGCCGACTACCACCGGCAACGACAGATCGACTGCCGTCCTATCGTCAGACGTCTGGTCGAGGAGGGACGACTCACCGAGGTCGAGGTCGAGGGTTGGTCCGGGGTTGCCTACCTGCACCCCGGAGCCTCGATCCCTCGACGAATCGACACCTGCGCGCTCCTCAGCCCCTTTGACCCGGTGGTGTGGAATCGCGAGAGGGCCGAGCGCCTGTTCGACTTCCACTACCGGATCGAGATCTACACGCCGGCTCCGAAGCGACGGTTCGGCTACTACGTATTGCCGGTGCTCGTCGACGATCACATCGTCGGTCGACTCGACCTCAAGGCTGATCGCCAGGCCTCCACCCTGCGGGTGCTGGCTGCCCACGCTGAACCCGGCGGGCGCGCTGTGGCCTCGGTCGATCGGATCGCAGCCGAGCTCGGATCGATGGCCACCTGGCTCGGGTTGGAGCGGGTGGAGGTGGAGCGGAGCGGCGACCTCAGTGGGCCGCTGCGTACGGCCGGTCGTTCCTGAGCGCCCACCGGATCGTCCGGGTGATGGCCTCCCCCGCGGGTCGAACCGCGAGACGTTCGGTCACCGGCAGGTACGGGATCAGGAGATGTCGGCGCGCCCAGAGCGGCAGGAGGCCGACGGCCGCAGCGGCGAGCAAACCGTAGGCCGGACGGCTCGACAACGGCAGCGGGGGTTCGAGGAGGAGGTAGCGGGTCGCCTCCCGCGAGGCCTCCGTCGAGGCGAGCTCGGGACGGAACGACCGCAGTGCCTCGTCGAGGGAGGCCACATCGGTCGGAGGGTCGATCACCCCGAGGCCGCTCGCCACCCGTGACATCTGCGACACGTACTCATCGCGGCCCGCCGCATCGAGGGGCCGTTCGCCGTACCGGTCGTGGGCGGCGAGGAAACTGTCGACCTCGGTCGCGTGCACCCAAGCCAACAGGTGGGGATCTCGGGCGGAGTACTCACGCCCATCGGGCGCGGTGCCGCGCACCCGTTCATGGATCCGGTTCACCATCTGGATGGCCTGCTCGGCCTGATCAGCCGGGCCGAAGGTCGTCGCCGCGAGGAAGTCGGCGGTTCGTTGCAGGCGACCCCACGGATCGGCCTTGTAGTCGCTGTGCTCGGCCACCCCCGCCATCGCGAGCGGGTGGATCGACTGGATCAGGAGTGCCCGCAGACCGCCGATGAACATCGCGGCATCAGCGTGGACGCGAACCACCGCGGAGTCGGGGGCGAACCAGCGCTCTCCGGGGGCCTCGAACAACTCGGCCTGGCGTTGCTCGGCGTCGTCGCCGACGATGCGACCCCGGATCCGCTCGGCGAGCCAGGCGCGGACCACCTCGGCCGGCTCGGCGGAGGCGTCATCGTCGACGTCGGGCCCCTTGGCATCGGTCTGCTCGTCGGCGCGGCCACTCATGGTCACATGATCTCACGGGCTCTCACTACGCTCGGAGTCGTGCCCGATGAATCGCCGGAGCGTCCCGAGTCACCGCCGGTGCGGTGGCCACCGCGTTGGATCGTCGCGGTCGTCGTCGTCTTCTGGATCGGCTGGCTCGGTTCGGGGGTTGCGGTCGATGTCTGGCACCGCATCTCCGGGCTCGTTCTGCTCCTCGTCATCTCCCTCTTCCTCGCCCTCGCGATTGAACCGGGCGTCAACCGTCTCGCTCAACGCGGGTGGAGGCGGGGTCGAGCGACGGCGACGATCATCTTCGGCGTCATCCTCGCGGTCGGGGTGTTCATCGGGGCCATGGGCACGCTCATCGGAACCCAGATCGCCGACCTGCTGGCGAACTCGGAGACCTACATCTCCGACACCGTGGACACCATCAATGACTGGTTCGGCACCGAGATCGACCCCGAGCAGGTGATCGCCGACTTCAACGATCCCAACGGCTCGGTCCAGCAGTTCATCGACTCCCAGCAGGACGACGCGATCCGACTGTCCGGCCAGGTGCTCAACGGACTCCTGGCCGCGTTCTCGGTGCTGCTCTTCAGCTACTACCTGGTCGCCGACGGACCGCGCCTCCGTCGATCGATCTGCTCGCGGCTGTCCCCCGACCGCCAGGAGCGGGTCCTCGCCGCTTGGGAACTCGCCATCAACAAGACCGGGGGATACCTCTACTCGCGACTGCTGCTCTCGCTGATGTCGGCGTTCTTCCACTGGGCGGTATTCGCGGCCGCCGGTGTGCGATCCCCGGTGGCTCTCGCCCTGTGGGTCGGCCTCGTCAGCCAGTTCCTGCCGGTCATCGGCACGTACATCGCCGGCATCCTTCCCGTGCTGATCACCTTCCTCGACTCGCCGGTCCGCGCGCTGATCGTGCTCGGGGTCATCGTCGTCTACCAGCAGTTGGAGAACTACCTCATCTCACCGAAGGTGACGGCTCGCACGATGGAGTTGCATCCCGCGGTCGCCTTCGGCTCGGCGCTCGCCGGTCTCGCCCTGCTCGGCCCCGCCGGGGCGGTGCTCGCCCTGCCGACCGCGGCGATGGCCCAGGCGCTCATCTCCGAGTGGGGCGCGCGACACGATGTGATCGACAGTCCGCTCACCGCGGTCAGCGAACCGCGACCGGTGGTCGGGCGGATACGGCGCCGAGGCAGCGGCCCCGAGTGACCGACGGGATCGTCGCGGCCGTCGACCGCAATGGTCTCGACGAGTCGTTCCATCACGGAACGGTGGTCGTCGCCGACGGCTCGGGATGCCGCGCGATCGTCGGCGACGTCGACTCGGTGATCTACCCGCGTTCGTCGCTCAAGCCGCCTCAGGCGACCGCGATGCTCCGGGCCGGACTGCGCCTCGATGCTCGGGGCCTCGCGCTCGGCTGCGCCAGCCACGACGGATCGGCTACTCACCTCGAGGTGGTGCGGGCCGTCCTGGCCGGCGCGGGTTGCGATGAGTCGGATCTCGCCACCACCCCCGATCTGCCCTACGACCGGGCCGAGGCCGAACGGGTGCTCGCCGCTGGTGGCGGTCGAACACCCATCCAGATGAACTGCTCGGGCAAGCACGCCGCGATGATCGCGACCTGTGTCGCCGCGGGCTGGCCGGTCGATGGTCACCTCGACCCTGACCACCCGCTGCAGCGACACATCGCGAGCACCCTCGGTGACCTGACCGGCCACATCGAGCACATCGGCGTGGACGGCTGCGGCGCGCCGACCCATGCCGTCCCGATCGGAGGGCTCGCCCTCGCGATCTCGTCGGTGGCAGCGACGCAGGGGGAGGTCTGGTCGGCGATGACCACCCATCCGGAACTCGTCGGGGGTCCCGACCGTCCCGTGACCCGTCTCATGCAGGCCGTGCCGGGCCTGATGGCCAAGGACGGTGCCGAAGGTGTGTTCGTGGCCGGTCTGCCCGACGGACGGGCGGTCGCGGTGAAGATCGCCGACGGCGCCGCCCGGGCGGCGGCGGTGGTGGCCGCGGCAGCGCTGCGCTCGATCGGGGTCGATGTTCCGGGTGAGGTCGATGCTCAGCTCGCTCCGCCGGCGCTCGGTGGAGGTCGTACAGTCGGACGGGTGAGGGCGTTGCTGTGACCGGTCCGGTGTTCGAGACACTCGATGACGTGTCCTACGGCGAGGCCGAGCAGGTCTCGCCGATGATCCGCCGGGTGATCGCAGAGAACCCGTCGAAGTTCACCTACCACGGGACCGGCACCTACATCGTCGGGCACGGCGACATCGTGGTCATCGATCCCGGTCCCGATCTCACCAGCCACCGTGACGCGCTGTGGCGAGTGGTCCGGTCGGAGCGGGTGCGCGCGATCCTCGTGACCCACTGCCACTCCGATCACTCGCCGCTCTCCGCCTGGCTCGCGGCCGAGACCGGGGCGCCGACCATCGCCGTCGGGCCGCATGGACCGACGGAGACGCCCGAGGGGATGTTCGAAGGTGAGGAGGAACTCGGCCCCCGCCGCGAGGAGCGGACCGAGTCGGATGACTCCGAATCCGAGATCAAGATCGAGGAGTCGATCGACACCGACTTCACACCCGACGTCGCCTGCGCTGACGGCGAGGTGGTTGTCGATGGAGCGGGGATGACGATGGTGGCGGTGCCGACCCCCGGGCACACGTCGAATCACTGCGCCTTCAGCCTGCAGGAGGAGCGGGCGCTGTTCACCGGCGACCACATCATGGGCTGGAGCACGACAGTGGTCTCACCTCCTGACGGGGACATGCGCTCCTACATGGCGTCGCTCCGCCGCGTGGCCAGCCGGGACGACGCATCCATCTGGCCGACCCATGGCCCGCCCCGGTTCGACGTCACCGAGTACGTGGGGGCGCTCGTCGTGCACCGTGAGTCTCGGTCGAACCAGATCATCGAGTTCATTGACACCCACGGGCCGTCGACGGTGCCCGAGATGGTCCGGGTGCTCTACGCTGCGGTCCGCGAGGAACTGCACCGCCCGGCGGCTCGGTCGGTGCTCGCCCATCTCATCGAACTCGTCGACGACGGTCGGGTGCACATCGCCGACGGCGGCGGACCGCGCATCAGCGCGCGCTTCGCCCGTTAGCGATCGGGTATCCGCGACGAGAGGGTCCCGTCGGCCTTGAGACGGTCGATGTCGGCATCGGAGTAGCCGATCTCGGTGAGCAACCTGCGGTTGTCCTCTCCTCGGTAGCGAGGCTCCCCGGTCACTCCGGTCGGTCCCTCCGAGAACCTCCAGGGTGACTGCGGAACGCGGATCGACCCTCCACCGCGGTCTGACACCTCGGTGACCGCGCCGGTGTCGCGCGCCCACTCGGTGGCGGCGAAGTCGGTGACGGTGCGGAGCCTGCCGACGGCCAGGCGATGGGCGGAGAGGATCGCCTCGTAGGCCTCGGTGTTCGGGACGGTCAAAGCGTGACTGCGGATGGCGTCGACGATTTCGGGGAGCGCGCGGAGGCGCCCGGCGACATCTGAGAGGTCGTTCCGCTCGATGAGGTCGACACGGTCAATGGCGCGCATGAAGAACTCGAAGGTGCCGGCTTCAGCCGGGTGCCCGCTCACGATGACATCCGAGCCGTCACCGAGACGGAGCACGAGATACTCCCCGGTCCCGAAGCTCCTGATCGTGCCCTCGGGAACCGGGTCGTCCCAGAGCGCGTCATGGGCGTGTTCGTTGACGTAGAGCATCGTCTGAGCCATCGTCACCTCGACGTGTTGTCCGGTGCCGGTGGCGTGCCGGCGGTTGAGCGCGGCGAGCACCGCCACCGTCGCCTCGAGTGCGGTGTACACATCGGCGTGGGAGTGGCGGTCGTTGGCGTAGACGCCCCCGCGGGCATCGCCCTGTGACCGGGTGAGTCCGGTCTCGGCGCCGACGACCGGGGCGTAGGCCCGTCGCCCCGCCCACGGGCTGTCCGCGCCGTAGCCGTTGATCGAGATGTAGACGAGTTCGGGTCGGCGTTGCCGCAGACGGTCCGGTCCGAGGCCGAGACGATCCATCACACCCGGCCGGAAGTTCTCGATGAGGACATCGCAGGTGTCCACGAGACGGTCGATGACCTCGATCGCCTCGGGTCTCGAGAGGTCGATGCTCAGGTTGGCCTTCCCCGCGTTCTGCTGCGCGAAGTAACTCGAGATCGAGTTCCGGCGGGGTTGGGTGAAGCGGGTGATGTCGCCCTCGGGAGGTTCGATCTTGATGACCTCGGCCCCGAGATCGGCGAGGGCTCTCGAGCAGTGCGGGCCGGCGAGGACCCGTGAGAAGTCGATGACCCGGATTCCCTCGAGCGGTCGCGCCATGGGCCGATCTTGCCCGATGACGCGACCGCTGACGGGATCAGAGAAGGCCGTCGGTGATGGTGTAGGCGGCGCCGTCGAGTGAGAGCGCCCATGCGACGACAAGTAGGCCGCCGATCATCGAGATGTTCTTCATGAAGCCGGCCATCTCAGCCTGACTGGCCTGGGCGTCTTCGATGGTCCAGAAGTCGTGCATCTTGACCGTGATGATCAGTAGCAGGACAGCGGTGAGCACAGCAGCCAGGTCGCCAGCGATTCCGAGGGCGAAGCCAGCCGAGCCGGCGATCATGAGCACTCCTGACAACTTGGTCAGGAGTGCGGGGGCCGGGACCTTCTTGTATTGGGCGAAGCCGGTCGGTCCTGGGTTCGTCAGGTGGGCGATGCCGTTCGCCACGAAGGTCGAGGCCAACAGGATCCGGCCGATCAGCATGATCAAGTCCATGGAGTCTCCAATCAGGATGTCCGCACGAGGCGGAATTTATTTGCGGACACAACTAAACAACTTGCGCCCGCAAATATTCCGGATGGGCTGTGCGAGCAGAGTTACTCGATCCCATGACGTTCCCGGCTCGGCCCGTAGGGTTCGCACGTGCGCCGTCCGGTTCCGCTCTACCTCGCGAGCTTCGTGGTCATCGGGTTGTCACTCACCCTGCTCGGCCCGGCCCTCTCGGAACTCCGTGAGCGGTCCGACTCCGGGATCGCCGAGATCGGTGTCCTCTTCGTCGCGCAGTCGCTCGGCTACATCATCGGCGCCTTCGGAGGTGGCCGACTCCTCGACCGCTTCGACGGGCATCGCGTCTACGCCGTCTTCATGGCCCTGATCGCCGCGTCGCTGCTGCTGGTACCGGTGTTCTCGAGCCTCGCGGCGCTGTTCATGGTGTTCCTGGTGCTCGGCGCGACGACCTCGGTGATCGATGTGGGGGCCAACGCGCTGATCATCTGGCACCTCGGCGCCGAGGTGGGTCGTTCGATGAACCTGCTCCACCTGTGTTTCGGACTCGGGGCGCTCTCCGCACCGTTGGTGGTCGGCGTCGACCTCGAGGTCGCGACCACCGCGGGAGCGGTGCTCGCCGCAGCCACAGCGGTCTGGGCGCTGCTCGTTCCCGCCCCGGTAGCGCCGACCGTTGACCGCGAGGAGCAGACCGCGGTGACGAACGGACTCCTGTTCGTCGCCGCGACCTTCTTCTTCATGTACGTCGGGGTGGAGGTGGGTTTCGGAGGATGGATTCACACCTACGGTGAGGAGCTCGACTTCAGCTCGACCGGTGCCACCTGGCTGACCGCCGTGTTCTGGATCGCGTTCACCGGTGGCCGGTTGCTCTCGGCCGCGATCGTCAACTTCGTTCGTCCGAAGTTGGTTCTGACCGTCGCGTGTGTGAGCGCGGTCGCGATCTCGGCGGTCATGGTGGTCGGCGACGGCGCCCTCATTGCGGTGTGGTCGGGAGCGGTGGTCATGGGCCTCGCGACAGCACCGCAGTTCCCGGTGATGTTCGCCTACCTGGAGCGTCGGGTGCGGCTCACCGGGTCGGCCACCGCCTGGTTCATCGGCGCCGCCGGTCTCGGTGGCCTCGTCATCCCCTACGCGATCGGATTCGCGTTCGACTCCATCGGAGCCCGCGCGCTCCCCTTGGCGTCGCTGGTGTTCTCATTCGCGACACTCGCCGCGTTCGCCAACGTCAACCGACGCTTCGGCGGCTGAGCGTCAGTGCTGGTGATGGGTGCTGTTGTCGACCACCCGCGCCGCGACGATCGGCAGCATCTTCACGGCGATCTCGGGCGCCTCATCGAGGACTGAACCGAACGACCGGCCGTCGAGGTGCAAGACGGTCACGTCGGTGCGCGCGGTGACCGTGGCGTCTCGACGGGCTCGGGTGAGGAGTGCCATCTCGCCGGCGAACCCGCCGGTATCGATCGTCGCGACGGTCTCGCCACCTCGCGTCACCTCAAGCTCGCCGGAGACCAGCACGAACATCTCGTGGGCGATCTCACCCTCGCGGATGAGGGTGTGTCCGGCCTTCAGGTCGATCTCGGTGGTCGCGCCACCGACGACGTCGAGTTCGTGATCGCCGAGATCGGCGAAGAGGGGGACGCTGCGGAGGTGATCGTGGTGAGCGTTGCGGGCCATGGTCCGACATTATCCGGCTGCTGATCACGAAGTATCGGCGCGATCAGGCCTCCGAGCGGATCACCGCGATGCCCTCCGGGTCGACGAGGGAGTCGAAGAGACGGAGGTTGTGGTTGTGGCCGACATGGTGCAGTCCGAACGCCGACTGGATCGCCGTGTACATCCCCATGGCATCGAGGGTGTTGTTCACGCTCTGCTTGGCAAGGGTGAGTCCGATCATCGGTCGTCGAGCGATGTGCGATGCCATGTCGAGCGTCGCGGACTCGAGTTCGTCGTTCGGCACCACTCGGGTGACCATCCCATGACGCAGGGCCTCCTCAGCGGTGATCGCCCGCCCAGTGAAGAGCATCTCCTTGGCGAGTCGCGCCCCGACCTCGTACGGGTGGGTGAAGTACTCGTGGCCGTTCACCCCGAACGCCACCACGGGGTCGGAGAAGGTCGCGTTCTCGGCGCACACGATGAGATCCATCGGCCAGACCAGCATGAGTCCTCCGGCGATCACTTTGCCCTGCACCTGCGCGATGGTCGGCTTCGGGATATTGCGCCAGCGCCAGCACAACCCGACGTACATCTCGGCCTCTGTCGCCATGTAGCCCTCGGCTCCCGGGGCATCGAAGTGGCACTGGGTTCCGACCGGCTCGATGCCCTCCATGGAGGTGCCAGCCCGCAGGTCGTGCCCAGAGGAGAAGTGCTTGCCGTCGGCGGCGAGGATGATGACCCGCACCGAGTCGTCGCGGGCGGCGCGGTCGAACGCCTCGTTCAGTTCGCTGAGCATGCGGTAGTCCTGCGCATTGGCTGCCTCCGCCCGCGCCAGGGTGATCCGCGCGACCCGATCGGCCGGAGTCTCGTATCGGATGTGTTGCCAGGCGTCGCTCATGGGGAGAGTTTCACCCACGGGACGGCGCCTCTCGGCACCGGGGGCCGTGGGAACATGGGCCGATGGTGGTCGGGAGCGATTCGCGGCGTGCCTTCGACCGGTACGTGATGGTCGACTGGAGCGCGAACTCGACCCCGAAGCGGGGTCGCGACTCGATCTGGATCGCCGAGGCCGCAGCGGTGGGCCACGTCACCTTGACGAACCCGTCGACCCGATCGGCGGCGCTCGCGGAACTTCGCGCGATCATCTCCCGGGCGGAGGACGAGCGCCTCCTCGTCGGCTTCGACTTCTCCTTCGGCTATCCGCAGGGATTCGCATCCTCGGTGGTGGGGGAGAGAGCCGGTTGGTCCGAGGTGTGGTCGCGGTTCGGTGATGCCATCACCGACAGTGATGACAACGCGAACAATCGATTCGAGGTCGCCGCGGAGCTGAATAGATCACTCGACGGCGATGGCCCCTTCTGGGGACACCCCGGACGGGAGGCGCCGGTGGGGCGGCAGCGTCCACCACAGGGTCAACTCGATGAGTTCAGGCTCACCGAGCGCCGGGTGATCGAGGCGGGCCACCGACCGTTCTCGGCCTGGCAGCTCGCCTATCCGGGGAGCGTCGGGAGTCAGATGATGCTCGGCATCGCCCGACTGGACGGCCTGCGTCATGACCCGGTCCTCGGCCGGCGTTGCCGTGTCTGGCCGTTCGAGACCGGATTCGGCGAGAACAGTCTCCGGGTGGAACCGGGTGGGGTGGTGCTCGCGGAGATCTGGCCGAGCATGTTCTCCATCACGTCTGATCATCCGGTCCGCGATGCCGCCCAGGTTGAGTCGGTGGTCGACCTGATCAGGGGTCTCGACGGCTCGGGTGGGCTCCATGCCTGGGCGGCCCCGGTTCTCGATGCTGAGGATCGGGAGATCGTGCTCCGCGAGGAGGGGTGGACCTTCGGCGTGTTGTGACGCGCAGGCTGCGTAAACGAGCGCGGTCCCGGTGGTGTGGTGCTCGAGAGTGAGCGGGTGCGTCGGTCTGGTTCGCGAGTACGCGGGGCGCTGGGTAACGCGGGATGTGGTGTCTGGTGCCGTGCCTGATCGTTAGTGTCAGGTCGCGATGTCTCGGGGTTCTCCATTCACCACTCCGGAGGAGTTCCTCGTGTCGCGGCCGGTGATCGTCGCCATCGCGGATCTCGGTTTGGGCAACGCGGCCTCGGTGGCGAACATGTGCCGTCGTCTCGGCTTCGAGGTGAGGTTGTCGCCGGATCCGTCCGCCGCGACGGGTGCCGAGTTGGTGGTCCTCCCGGGGGTCGGTTCGTGGGATGCGGGTATGGAGCGTCTCAGGTCGTCAGGTTGGGATCGGATGATCACGGTGGCAGCGGGGTCAGGAGTGCATGTGCTCGGGATCTGTCTCGGCATGCAGTTGTTGTGCGAGTCGAGCGCGGAGGGGACCTCGGAGGGCCTCGGATTGCTCTCCGGTCGGTTCGAGCGGATCGACCCGATGGGTCGGTCTGGTCCTCGGAAGGTGCCGCACATGGGGTGGAACCGAGTTCGCTTCTCCGGCGCGCCTCACCTGCCGATCGATGGGCGCTACTACTTCGTCCACTCCTACGCCTATGACGATCCGACGAATGAGGTCGTGACCGGCACGGTTGATCACGACGGCGAACTGGTCGCTGCCGTCGGTCAGGGCAACCTGCTCGGTCTGCAGTTCCACCCTGAGAAGTCGCACGTGCCGGGGTTCCTGTTGATGCGTGACATCGGTGAATGGGTGGCCGGAGCCGACCGGTCGGGATCAGCGGCATGAGTGGGCTGTCGCGGCGGGTCATCCCGTCGCTGCTGATGGATCGTGGACGTCTCGTGAAGACGACCGGGTTCACGAAGCCGGTGTACGTGGGTGATCCGATCAACACGATTCGGGTGTTCAACGACAAGGGGTGCGACGAGTTGCTGCTGCTCGACATCGGCGCGGGTGAACGGGGAGAGGGGCCTGACATCGAGACGGTGCGCTCGGTGGCGAGCGAGTGCTTCATGCCGCTCGCCTACGGAGGTGGCATCACGTCGCTGGAACACGCGGAAACCCTCTTCGCCTGCGGGGTCGAGAAGTTGGTGATCAGGACGTCGGCTCGTCAGCAACTCTCGCTGGTCTTGGATCTTGCGGACCGGTTCGGTTCGCAGGCGGTCGTGGTGTCGATCGATGTGGATCGGGATCGAGCCGGCCGACTCGCCGAGTATCCGAGGTCATCGACGATCGCCGGGGAGGCTGATCCGATGGATCGCATGAGGTCAGTGGTCGATGCCGGGGCGGGCGAGGTGATGGTGCAGAGCGTCCCGGCCGACGGGATGTTGTCGGGTCCGGACCGCCAAGTCGTCGAGTTGCTGTCGGGTGCGACGGTGCCGACGATCTACGGCGGTGGCGTCGCGTCGATCGCTGATATGGGCACGGTGTTCGAAGCCGGGGTGGACGCGGTGGCGGTCGGCGCGCACTTCGTGTTCTACGGGCCGCACCGAGCGGTGCTCATCACCTACCCAACGGCTCACGAGCTCGCTGAGATCGGGGTTCGTGATGCATGACGAACGGCAGATGTGTCGCAGGTGTGTCCTTGACGAGAGCGCGGGTGACATCACCTTCGATGACGACGGGAACTGCAGTTACTGCTCCGAGTTCCTGAAGCGTTTCGGGGCCGTGGACGCCCCTGCCCCCGCTGAGGAGGATCTCCTTCGGCTGGTCGAGCGGATCCGGCGACAGCACCGTCGGCGCCGTTACGACTGCATCGTCGGTGTGTCGGGGGGTGTCGACAGTTCCTGGGTGTTGGTGCGTGCTGTCGAACTGGGGTTGCGTCCACTCGCGGTCCACATGGACAACGGGTGGGACAGCGAGCTCGCGCAGAACAACATCGCAAACCTCATCCGAGGACTCGGGGTCGACCTGTACACACACGTGATCGAGTGGGGCCACTACCGAGAGTTGATGCGGGCATTCATCGACAACGATGTGCTCGACATCGAACTGCTCTACGACAACGCGATGCTGAAGGTGAACTTCCAGCAGGCGGCCCGTTTCGGGGTTCGGGCGTTCCTGACCGGCAGCAATCAGGCGACCGAAGGCATCCTGATGCCCACGGGTTGGAACTGGATGAAGTACGACCGTCGCAACATCGGATCGATTGCGCAGGCCGCCGACATTCGCCTCCAGCCCACCTTTCCCGCGATCAGCGTCGCGCAACTCGGCTACTACCGACGTCTCCGACGGGTCGCTGCGATCCCGATTCTCGACTACGGCCTCTACGACAAGGAGTCCGCGATTCGGCACCTCGAGACCAACTTCGCCTACAAGCGGTACCCGTACAAGCACTACGAGTCGATCTTCACCCGCTTCTACCAAGGGGTGATCCTCCCGAAGAAGTTCGGCATCGACAAACGCCGTCTGCATCTGTCGAACCTGATCGTCACCGGTCAGATGACCCGGGACGAGGCGCTCAGCGAGCTCGAACTCTCTCCGATGGGGAGCTCGCGCCTCGAGGAGATCGAGTTCGACTACGTCATCAAGAAACTCGGCTACAGCCGAGACGAGTTCGAGGACTACCTCAACCGACCCGGGCGCCCGCATGACGATTTCGCCTCGGAGAAGTGGTTGACCGACCTGCTCAAGCGCGGTCGGGGCGTAGTTCGACGCCTCACCTGAACCGCTAAGGCCCTGTATTCATTGGGTGTTGGGGTTTGTTGGAAGTTTTTCGCTGAAAAGTTTGAGAACCCGGTGAATGGGTGCTCTGGACCGGTGTACGGCACGACCGCCGTACCCAACACAGGGAGAACATCCACCATGAACACCAACCGCACCTTCAACCGAAACATCGTCCGCGGGATCACCGGTCTCGCGATCGCCGGTCTCGCCGGCGCCGCCTTCTCAGCTGGCAGCGTCGCCGCCTCCGGCCCGCAGATCTGCACCGAGCCCGGCCCGAACGGGATCCCTCGCATCATCGAGTGTCCGCCGACCCTGCCGGGCGTCGGCGTCGGTGACGTCATCGACTACGACGCGCTGCTCGACTACTTCGGCGACAACGGCGTCGATGGTGACACCGACGACAGCGGCCAGGCCGACGACGGCATCGACTTCGGCGCCGTGCTCGACTACGTCGGCCACAACGACATCGACTTCGGCGCCGTGCTCGACTACTTCGGCAACAACGACGGCGTTGACAACGACGATGCCGAGCCCGAGGCACAGCCGGAGCCTGAGGCCCAGCCGGAGCCTGAGGCCGAGCCGGAGGTCGCCCCCGAGCCGCAGCCGGAGCCCGAAGCCCAGCCTGAGCCCGAAGCAGAGGTTGCCCCTGAGGCCCAGCCCGAGGCGGACGCCCAGCCCGAGGCGCAGCCCGAGGTTGGCATCGGCAACAGCGAGGTCGCCCCGGAAGAGCTTCCTGTCAACCCCGAGGCTGACATGCCCGAGGCCGAGATGCCGCAGGTCGAGATCCCCGAGGTCGAGACCCCCGAGGTCGTGATCCCCGAGGCTGGTGACGACTCCGAAGACCAGGGCAACGGCCAGAGCAGCGAGCTGCGCACCAACACCGACGTCAACACTGACGGCGATGAGGGTGAGCTGCTTGGGGCCGCTCCAGTCGAGGTGTTCACCGACGCCACCGACACCGACGGCGCGAACATCGGTCTCTACGCCGGGATCCTGCTGATCCTCGCCGGTGGAGGATCGCTCGCCGCGATCGCTGCCACCCGTCGCAACCGCGACTGACCGACACCACCGTCATCCTCCCTTCGGGCCCGTCGACCACCCGGTCGACGGGCCCACGGGCGTTGTCAGGCCGGTGTAACGAGTACCGGTACCGAGTCCGCTCCCCACACGGGCAGGCGAGCGTGCTTCCAGACCACTGGCCCAGCGGACTCCACATCGGTCCATGCATCGAGCATCGCGGCGAGCATCTCCTGCAGTTCGGCCCTCGCGAGCGCAGCACCGAGACAGTGGTGGACACCGTTCGAGAAGGCGACGTGAGAGCGCGCGTTGGCGCGGTGCGGATCGAGCAGATCCGGTTCCTGGAAGACCTTGCTGTCGCGACCGGCGGCGGCGAGATGCAGGGCGATCAGTGTTCCGGGCTGGAACCTCACCCCTCGATGTGTGAACGGCTCGCGAACCGTTCGCATCGCGACCCGGATCGGGTTGAGAAGCCGAAGTGATTCCTCGACAGCGGCCGGGACGAGGCTGCGATCGTCGCGAAGACGCCCCCACGTCTCCCGCTCCTCGAGCAGCAGGGCCATGAGCGACCCGATCTGGTTGCGCGTGGTGTCGATGCCGGCGGCGATCATGCTCCGGATAAGCGACACGAGTTCGTCGGTACTCAGCCGGTCGCCGTCCTGGTTCTCGATGATCAGGCGACTGAGGAGGTCGTCAGAGAGCTCCGCTCGGCGCGACTCGATCAACTCAATGCAGAACTCCTCGAGCTCGCGGGCGTCGGCCTCGATCCGCTGGTCGCGGTCGAGGTCGCCCTCCTCCGATGACTTGAGCACCATGAAGTGCGACTCCGCCCATCGACTGAAGTCGTCCCACATCTCTTCACCGACGCCGAGCAACTGGCAGATGGTCGCGACCGGATAGGCCGCCATCAACTCGACGATGTCGAGTTGCGACGGGACACCGGCCCCGTTGCCGGCCTCCGCGAGCGCGCGGTCGAGGTAGGTGCGCATCCCAGGTCGGAGCGTGTCGATCGACTTGGTCGAGAACGCCGGACCGACCAGGCGTCTCAGGCGGGTGTGCTTCTCGCCCTCGGCGATGAGCAGGTCGTCGGACGGGAGCGTGCTGATCGGATCGACCTCACCTCGGATTAGAGCGGGCACCTTCCCCGCCGCCTGCTCGAGATGGCGATCGCGGAGCAGGGCCACGACATCGTCGTGCGAGACCACCAGATATCCCGTGAGCCATCGGGTGATCCACGACCCGTCAGCCGTCTGCCTGATCTCGGAGTGGAACTCCGATGGATCCGGGTCGTCGAGGGCCATGCGATAGCGCGGGAGGTCGGTCACCTCGGCATCGGTGATCTCTGGCCCCTCGGCGTCGTCCACATCGAGACCGTACCCAAGGAGCCGATCGCCGGGGCGAGGAGGACAGGGCCGGGAGCGTCTCGTTGCTCCGCCGTCCCGTAACCTCACGGGTGTCGATGGAGCCGCAGGCTCCGCCAGCGCCTCTAGCTCAATGGCAGAGCAGCGGGCTTTTAACCCGTTGGTTCAGGGTTCGACCCCCTGGGGGCGCACCAGTCAGGCACAACGTGGCAGGCTGTCGGGATGGGTACGAACATCAGCGTCTCTCGCTCCGGGTCGGTCGCGACTGTCACCCTCGACAACGCGGCGAAGCGAAACGCACTCGCGCTCGACGTGATGCTCGAGGTGACCGATGCGCTCAAGGAGATCGCCCGCTCCGACGCGCTCGGCGTCATCCTCGCCGCAGACGGCCCGGTCTTCTCCGCGGGTCACAACTTCGGTGACATGGCCGGTGCGTCGTTCGACGACGCCCGCGATCTGCTTGAGGTCTGCACCACGATGATGAACACCATCCAGCAGATGCCCCAAGTGGTCATCGCTCGGGTGCACGCGCTGGCGACCGCCGCGGGATGCCAACTGGTCGCCTCCTGCGATCTCGCGATCGCTGCTGAGACCGCCGGATTCGCACTGCCCGGCGGCAAGGGGGGACTGTTCTGCCACACGCCTCTGGTCGCGGTCGCCCGACAGATCGGACGGAAGCGCGCCCTCGAGATGGCGATGACCGGCGACGTGGTCGATGCCGCGACAGCGGTCGACTGGGGCCTCATCAACCGGGCGGTGCCCGAGGCCGAACTCGATGAGGCGGTCAATGACCTGATGACCCGCGCGACGCGCGGCTCAGCGGCCTCGAAGGCCATGGGCAAGCGAGCCTTCTACGCTCAGGTCGACCTCGACCAACCCAAGGCCTACGCCTACGCGATGGAGGTCATGGCGGCCGGCGTCGTCACCCCGGACGGCCAGGAGGGCATCACGTCGTTCCTGGAGAAGCGGCGGCCGGACTTCAGGCAACCTGGGTGAACTCGGCCAGCTCGGCGGCCACACGGGCGCATCGGTAGCGAACGGCCCTTTGGTCGTCGGTGGCCGACGGTCGTCGCGAGCTCCTCCAACTGCACGAGGGAGGGAACGACCGGGTGCTGCACCCCGACCCGACGCTCCCAGATGACATGCTGGCCACATGGCGAACGCGGACCGTCCCCCCGAGTCAGCACTCGACCTCTTCCGTCTCGACGACCGCGTCGCTCTGGTGACCGGGGCGTCGTCGGGCCTCGGGGAGCGTATGGCACGAGTGCTCCATGGGGCCGGGGCGACCGTCGTGGTCACCGCTCGCCGCCGTGAACGACTCGAACGACTCGCCGCCGAACTCGAACGGGTGACCGTGATCCCCGCCGATCTGTACTCCCAGGATGACCGTGAGCGACTGGTGAGCGAGGCGCTCGACGCCTATGGACGAATCGACATCCTGGTGAACAACGCCGGTACCACGGCCGTGGTCGGGGTGGCTGATGAGGAGGTCGAGACCTTCCGCTCGGTCCTGGAGTTGAACACGACGGCGCCCTGGCATCTGGCCAAGCTCTGCGCCCCGTCGATGATCGAGAGCGGTTCCGGCTCAATCGTGAACGTGGCCTCGATGCTCGGGCACGTCGGTGCCACTCCGGTCAAGCAGGCGAACTACTGCGCGTCGAAGGGCGCGGTGGTCAACCTCACCCGAGAGCTCGCCCTCCAGTGGGCCCGGCGGGGGATCCGGGTGAACGCGCTGTGCCCGGGGTGGTTCCCCTCAGAGATGACCGAGGACATGAACGACGAGTCGAGTCAGGCCTTCATCCGGCAGAACTCGCCGATACCTCGGATGGGTGAACCCCATGAGCTCGATGGGGCGCTCCTCCTCCTCGCGTCGTCAGCCGGAACGTTCCTCACCGGCCAGTCGTTGATCGTCGACGGGGGATGGACCGCCCGCTGAGGCAACCATGCGCGAGATCTTCAGCATTCGCTTCTTCGCGGCCGTCGGCGCGGTCATCCTCTCGTTCCTCGTGGTGTCCGCGATCGTCGGAGGGGCCGAGCCGGTCGCCGAGGAGGGCGCCGACACGCAGCCGCGGCGGGTCGACCTCATCGAGCGAGTGCAGCGCTTCGAGGACGAGGGGGCGGTCTTCTCGGTCGTCGACGGGGTGGCAGCGAGCAGCACCGTGCTCATCCTCGATGAGCGGCGCAGCGCGAGGATCGTGGCGGGTACACCCGGTGAGGACCGATGCCCGATCGGACGGAGGATCGGGGCGTGCGCGCTCGTCGCCGACCTGCTCGGCGAGTCGGTCGTCTGGTTCCGCCTCGAACCGGTGGAGCCCGGAGGGGTGGTCGAGTTCGGCCCGATCGTCGCGCTCGACGACGAGGTGGCGACACTCGCCGACGGTCTGCAGCTGCCCTACGCCCCGGTGCTCACGCGGAGGTGCGACACCGAGTTCGAGTCGTTCAGCGCCTTCCGACGAGAACTCGGCGAGGACTTCGTGTCGAGGTACACCCTCTCGCAACGCCGGCTGACCGACGTCATCTGCACAGTCTGACCGCGGCGTCGGCCGCTGCGAGCCCCGACTCCCAGGCTCCCTCGAACCGGGGTCCGGCGAAGGCGTCACCGGCGAGCACCGCTCGGGTCCGCTCGTCGACCCAGCACGGCTCGGGCCAGGGGCGGCGGGGTGTCGCGAACCGCCATTTTTTCACCTGCGCTTCGACGACTCCCGCCGATCCGACGAATGGGGCCGCCAGCCGAGACAGCTCCGCTTCGACGATCGCGGCATCGGTGTCCCAGTGCTCGAGCGACCAGGCCGGACCGGCGTGCACTGTGAGTGCCGGGATCTCACTGATCCCCTTCAGGGCGTTGTCAGCGACGAACGACAGCTCGGCGGTCGGGTTCTGCAGCCCACCCGGAGGAGGCACGGCACTCGGGCCGTCGAGAACCAGCAGGATGCCGAGGGTCCGGTCGTAGTCGGCGTCGAAAAGATCGCGCGGAAGGCCGTCCACCGACTCGAACAGTAGGGAGAACGACTGCGCGACCGGGGCGGTCGACAGGAGCACACCGGCGCGGTGCGAGGAGCCATCGTCGGTCGTGACCTCCCAGTGACCGAGATCGTCAAAGCGAGTGGCGACCGCCATCGACGGGGCGTGGACGTCGAGGCCGACCGCAAGGTCCTTGGCGAGGGAGTTCATACCCCGGGAACCGATCATCCGCGGGTGACCGTCGGATCCGTCGAAACCGTGGCACCAGACCCGAACCAGATCGCGCGCCGCCCAGTCATCGACCTGAGCGGCGAGCGACTCGCCCCGCACCGTGAAGAACTGGGCGCCGTGGTCGACGACCGCGCCATTCATCCGTCTCGTCGCGAGCCGGCCTCCCACGGATCGACCCTTGTCGAGCAGGCGTACCGTCAATCCCGCCACGGTCATGCGTCGCGCTGCCGCCAGCCCCGCGAGTCCCGCGCCGATCACCAGCACGTCGGTGTCGACGCGGTGGGCGCCGCCGCCCAGTCGACTCAACGCAGCTCGTGGGCCCGGATGATCAACTGCCGGGCGAAGGGATCGAGCTTCCGGCCGGTCAACTGCTCGGTGATGGTGATCGTCTCCGTGTCCCCGTCGACCAGTCCGGCCCAGCGGATGTAGCCGCCCATGACGCCGACGAGACGATCGCCGAGCTCCTCGGCGTGGACGATGACCCGCTGACCACCCCGGACGAGCTCATCCAGCTCGGTGTAGAGCGAGCGGAGCCAGCCGTCGAGGTCGTCGGTGCGCATCGGGCGATGCCGATACGGCATGCCCAGTTCCTCGTAGTTGTGGAGGTTGTGGGGGGCCTGGATGATCGAGACGACGTAGTTGAAGCCGTTCTCCCGGATCCAGATGATCTCCTCCTGGCGTCGCACCCGGCGGTGGTTGTCACCGAACCCTCCCGGACGCTCGCAGATCGCCAGCTTGTCCTTCAGGATCCAGGTGAAGTTCCTCGGCTCGATGCCGAGCGCCCATTTGCCACGGAGCTTCGGTGGCATCAGACGGCTCCCTGAGACGGGGCCCCGGAGGTGAGAACGGGCGACATCCGGCGCAAATGCTAGTCCGTCGACCCCATCGCGACGGTGAGGAGGAGCCGACCCGCCGAGCGCGAGATGCGGAGACCTCCGGAGAGCTCGCAGGCCACGACGGTCCCGTCGACGACCTGCATGACCCGCTCGAGGGCCTCACTCGACGGCGGATAACCGGTCTCCTCGCCGATCCACCGGCGGATGACCCGGCGCGCGAGGACGGGGTGGCAGTCGCGGAGCGCCCGGCAGTCGGTCGGGTCGAGACCGGCGATCTGGTCGTTCAGGAACGCGCCCTCGGAAGCGGCCACCTCGGCGATGCGCACCAGTACCGGAACGGGGTCCCGATCGGAGATGTCGGCCATGAGAGGCAGCAGTTCGGAGCGAACCCGGTTCCGCCGGATCGCCGGATCGCTGTTCGACCCATCGACGACCGGCTCGATCTCGAGAAGTCGACACAACTCGTGGGTCTCGCTCCGCCGGAGGTCGAGGATCGGATGGTCCGGCCCGGGTCGCATCGCCGCCAGGCCGGTGGGCCCGGTCCCCCGCAGGAGCCGGAGCAGCACGGTCTCAGCCTGATCGTCAGCGGTGTGTCCGGTCATCGACCCCGGAGGGAGGACCGATCGTCGGGCCTCTCGGGCGCGCGCCTCCAGATTCGGGCCGGGATCCACCGAGACGCGGTGGAGTACGAAAGGGACGCCGAGGCGCTCGGCGATCGAGGCGGCTATGTCGGCCTCGGCGCCGGATGCCTCGCGGATGCCGTGATCCACGTGGTGAGCGACCGGCTCGAGACCGGCCTCTCGGGCGAGATGGAGGAGCGCTGTCGAGTCGGCGCCGCCGGAGAACGCGCAGGGAACGCCGGGCTCCGCGTCGGGGAAGCGACAGCGGCCGAGCAGTTCGGCGACGAGGGGACCGAGACGGTCGTTCAGAGTTCCGCGTCGCGCTGTTTGCGACCGAGGGGGTGCTTCAGGGCGGTGACCGACTTCAGGTAGCCGACCACGAGGCCGAGCACCGCGCCGACCCCTGCGAGGGCGAGCACGACACCGATCCACCAGTGCCAGATGTTGGCTGCGAGCATGAACGCAGCGTAGCGGTCAGCCCTCGTCGCCGATCACTCCGTCACCGTCGAAGTCCTCGGTGAGGCACACCTCGAGACGGCTGATCAGCGAGTCGGGTAGGGCGTCCTCGCTGCACTTGCGTCGGATCGCCTGTTTCAACTCGAGATGGAACTCGAAGGCCTGCTGGCAGTCGGGACAGGCATCGAGGTGGTGGTGCACATGGTGACGCACCTCCTCGGCGAGCTCGCCGTCGAGGAAGGGCTCCAGTTCTCTGAGGGTCTCAGCGCAGTCGGACATGGTGGAAAACGTTGGTGTCGGTGGTGGTCTCGGGCTCAGTTGGTGAGCCCACGCTCCTGTGCGTACTGGTACAACTCCCTCTGCATCGCCTTTCTTCCCCGGTGCAGCCTCGACATGACCGTTCCGATGGGGACGTCCAGCATCTCGGCGATCTCCTTGTAGGCGAAACCCTCGACATCGGCGAGGAGAACCGGCAACCGGAACGACTCGGGCAGGTGCTCGACCGCCGACTTGACCTCGTCGTCGGTGAACAGGTCGAGGAACTGGTCCTCAGCGGAGAGAGACGCGGCGGCGGACTCCATCGATGGGACCCGTCGGTAGAGGTACATGTCCTCGACGTCGGCGAGGTCGGACTCGTCGGGTCGACGTTGGGCGGCGCGGTACTTGTTGATGTAGACGTTCGTCAGGATCCGGAAGAGCCAGGCCCGCAGGTTGGTGCCCTCGGTGAAGGTGTGGAAGCTGCGGTAGCCCCTCAGCATGGTCTCCTGGACGAGATCCTCGGCATCGGCCCGGTTGCGGGTCATGCGCAGCGCGGCGGAGTAGAGCTGCGGGGCGAACTCCATCGCCGTGGCGGCGAAGGTCGAACGGTCTGCCACCGTGGCGAAACTAGTGGGAGGTCGTCGCGCGGTCGAAGCCGCGGAGTGCCTCTCGGCCGGAGGCGACCTCCTCGACGAACCAGGCGTAGGTGCCGGCGAGCCCGGACTCGAGGTCGATGGATGGCTCCCAACCGAGGTCGCGGAGTCGGGTGACATCAAGGAGTTTGCGCGGGGTTCCGTCGGGTTTGGTGGTGTCCCACACGAGCTCGGCCCCCGGGTTCACGGTTCGCTGCACCGTCTCAGCCAACTCTCGGATGGAGAGGTCGACGCCGGTGCCGACGTTGATGTGGGAGTTGTCGCTGTAGTTCTCGAGCAGGAAGAGGCAGGCGCGGGCCAGATCGTCGACATGGAGGAACTCTCTGAAGGCCGACCCCGTTCCCCAAACCTCCACCTGGTTGGGCTGCCCCGAGGTCTCGTGGGCGACACGGGCGTCGTGGAACTTGCGGATCAGGGCAGGGATCACATGGGAGGAGGACAGGTCGAAGTTGTCGCCCGGGCCGTAGAGGTTGGTCGGCATGGCCGAGATGAAGTCGGACCCGTACTGGCGTCGGTAGGCCTGACACAGCTTGATCCCGGCGATCTTGGCGACGGCGTACCACTCGTTGGTCGGCTCGAGGGGACCGGTGAGCAACTGGTCCTCGGTGATGGGTTGCGTGGCGTGACGGGGATAGATGCACGAGGAACCCAGGTAGAGCAGTTTCTCGGTGCCGGTCTCGTGGGCGGCGTGCACGACGGTGCCGTGGATCATCATGTTGTCGTAGATGAACTCCGCTGGTCGGGTGCTGTTGGCGAGGATGCCTCCGACTGTGCCGGCGACCAGCATGACGTAGCGCGGCTGGTTCTCCTTGAACCAGTGGGACACCTCGGCCTGGTTGCGGAGATCGACCTGGTCACGGGTGGCGGTGAGGATGTTGTCGAAACCCTCCGCCTCGAGGTGACGCACGATCGCCGATCCGACGAGGCCGCGGTGGCCGGCCACGTAGATCGGTGTGGAACGGTCGATCGTTGTCATGGACGTCAAGGCTAGCGATGCACCGGTTCGCGACGGCCCGGGACCGGGTTCAGCGCAGGGAGGCGAACTCGAAGCGCAGGTGCGCGATGAGCCGCGAGGTGAACTCGTCGCGGAGCGTGGCGAGGATCGCTGGATACGTCACCGAGAGCGAGGACGATCCGGGGTGATTGCCGGTGAGGAAGGTGGCCGCACCCAGCGCTGACAGGGCGATGAACGCCGTCAGGTCGGCGAACTCTGGTCGGTAGAGCGGGTCCTCGGCGGTCAACTCGTGATCGATCGGCCGGTCGTGGAACAGGGCGGCGATGGTGGCTGACAGGCCACCCATGTCGGACATGGTGATCTCGGCGGCCCGAGCCTCGAACTCCTCGTTGATGATCTCGCCCACCGGATCGAGAACGTGGGTGTAGTTGAGCATCGAGTCGATACCGGGATGGGTGGCGGTCCAGTCGAATCGGAATCGGAAGCGAGCGCGGAACTGGTCCTCGGCACTGGATGTCACGGCGAAGGTCGCCGCGTTCATCTCCTCGACGAGTTTGGCGTGCTCGTGCACGACGGCCTCGGCCAGCAGCCGGTCGCGACCGCCGAAGTGGTAGTTGACGAGGGCCGGAGACACGTCGAGTTCGTGGCAGATGTCGGCGAGCACCACGGCTCGTGGCCCTGCGACAGCGAGGCGGGCTCCAACGGCGTCGAGGATCGCCTGGCGCGCCCCCCCGTAGTAGAGCCCCGTCTGCTCGGGGGTGGAGGCCGGTATCACGGGGCGACACTACCCCTCGGGGAACGGCCCGTCGGACGGTGCCGTACTGGAGCCCGGGATGAGAATCGAACTCACGACCTACGCATTACGAGTGCGTTGCTCTACCGACTGAGCTACCCGGGCGACGGCCGACGATGCTACCGACGGTCGGTCGTCGCGGCACGGGGTCAGGGCAGGGGCAACGACCAGACGAGTCGCTGGAGGGCGAGGGTGGAGTTCGCGTTCCGCCCGAGCGAGCTGATCGTCGACTGGATGGCGGACACGGCCCGAGAGGCCTCCGCGGTCGCGATCCGGGCGGTGACGGCGGCGTCCCGATAGGCCCCGGCCATCGTCGCCAGACCTGTCCGGAGCTCGTCGGTCGTGAAGCGTCGGAGTTCCCGCTTGTGCCGATCCTCGAGTTGTTTGCGGCCGCTGCCTCGGGCCCCGACCCGCTCGATCCGCTCCTGGAGTTCGGCGGCCTCGGCGGCATGTCGGGCCTTCAACGGTTCGGCGGCCCGGTCGATCAACAGTTCCACCCGGTCGACGAACTCGATCGCGGCCCGACCGGAGCCGTCGAGCGACTCGAACACCGAGGCGAAGGCGGCGCGTCGTTCGGCGACCTCGGGGTCGTTGGCGAGCACCCGGGCCCGCTCGAGGTCGCCGGATGCACCGGCGGACACCACCTCGGCGACCGCGGGGTCGACACCCTCGGTCACGAGTCTCGAGGCGATCACGCTGCCGGGAATGGTGGCGAAGTCGACTCGGACGCACCGCGAGGCGATCGTGACGAGCGAGGTCGGCACCGACTCGGCCACGATGACGAAGCGGGTCGACTCCGGTGGTTCCTCCACGGTCTTCAACATGCGGCCGGCCGCGATCTCCGACAGCAGGTGGAACTCGTGCAACAACATCACCTTCGACGATCCCTCGACGGGGCTCAGCCAGGCCTGTTCGACGATCCACTCAGCCTGGTCTCGATCGATGGCGGCCCCGACCCGCTCCACCTCGCGACAGTCGGGGTGTTCCCCGGCGAGGACCAGCCGCGCGTCGCGGCTCTCGGCATCATCGGATCCGGTGAGCAGCACCGAGGCGAAGGCCCGGGCGGCTCGCTCCACCGTCGAACCGTGCGGCCCGACAAGCAGATAGGCGTGGACCGGGTCGACCGCCGCCCGGTGCAGCTGCTCGATCGCTCGTTCCTGGCCGACGACGTCGTCCCAGACCGACCCGCTCACAGCCCGAGACGCTCCGCGACCGTCGAACGGACCAACGCCTGGACCTCGTCCTTGGGGAGGAGACCGTCGATGACCACCCACCGGTCAGGATCGCGTTCGGCGAGGGTCGTGAACGCCTCGGCCACCCGGTGGTGGAAATCGGCTCCCTCTTGCTCGAACCGGTCGAGGTCGCGTTTGCGGAGACGGATCTCCATCTCCTCGGCGGGTACGGCGAGCAGGAACACCAGATCAGGGATGGTCGACCCGACGGCCCATGAGTTCACCCTGAGCACCTCGTCCATGCCGAGTTGTCGACCGGCGCCCTGGTAGGCGAGGGAGGAGTAGACCGACCGGTCGCTCACCACGTGTCGACCCGTGTCGAGCGCCGGCCGGACGACCTGGGCGAGATGCTGGGCGCGGTCGGCCGCGACGATGAGGGTCTCGGCCCGCTCATCGAGGTCGTCCACCTCGACGTCGTGCAGGATCGACCGCAGTCGTTCCCCGATCGGGGTCCCGCCGGTCTCGCGGGTGAGCACCGCGTCGATGGATGCCGCCAGTCGCGTGGCGTGGGTGCTCTTCCCGCAGCCCTCCGATCCCTCGAAGGCGATGTAGCAGGCCGTCGTCACGTGGCCAATGTAGACGGAGGCTCAGGCGTCGCCGGAGGTGGTCGTGTTCGTCGTGGCCTTCTTGGCCGGTGACTTCTTCGCGGCGGTCTTCTTGGCCGGTGACTTCTTGGCGGCGGATTTCTTCGCTGTCGACTTCTTGGCGGCGCGTTTCGCGGGGGCCTTCTTCGCCGACTTCTTGGTCGGCCCCTTTTCGCGGCGGATGGCCAGCAGTTCGAAGGCCCGCTCGGGGAGCATGTCCTCGATGCGGTCGCCCTTGCCGATCGACGCGTTCGTCTCCCCATCGGTGACGTACACCCCGTAGCGGCCGTCGCGCGCCACGACATGTCGGTTGGAGACCGGGTCCTCCCCGAACTCCCGGAGGGGACCGGACGCCGCCATGGATCGCCCGGCTCGCTTGAAGACCTTGGGCAACTCGAAGATCCGGACGGCCTCGTCCAGGCTGATCGTGAGGAGTTGGTCCTCGGAGTCGATCGAGCGGAAGTCGCGGCCCTTCACCACGTACGGCCCGTACCGGCCGTTGTCGGCCCGGATCTCCTCACCGTCGTTCGGGTCGATGCCGAGTAAGCGAGGCAGGGTGAGGAGTCGCTCGGCGTCCTCCATGGTGATGTGCTCGAGGCTCATGGTGGCGAAGAGGCTCGTCATCCGGGGCTTCTCCATCTCGGGTGGCGGCGAGTCGGGGGTGCCCCACTGGACGTACGGGCCGTAGCGCCCGTTCTTCGCGAACACCGGCAGGCCGTCGAGTTCACCGATGGGCTCGTCGCTCTTGGGCAGTGACAGCAACCGGAGCGCCTCGGAGAGGGTGAGTTCGTCGGGAGCGAGGGTGTCGGGGATCGATGCCGTGTCCTCACCGCGTTTGACGTAGGGGCCGTAGCGGCCCGGCTTGGCGACCACGATCTCGCCGTTGTCGTCGACGCCGATCGGGAAGGTGTTGATGCGGGCCGCGTCGATCTGGTCGAGGTTCTCCTCGACGAGGGTCTTGAGGCCGGGCAGGTCGTTGTCGCCGAAGTAGAACCGCTGGAGCCACTCGTCCTTCTGCCGGTTTCCCGCGGCGATCCCGTCGAGGTCCTCCTCGATCTTCGCGGTGAGCTCGTAGTCGACGAGGTCGTCGAAGTGCTGCTCGAGCAGGCCGACGACCGCGAAGGCGGTCCAGGTCGGGACGAGCGCCTGACCCTTCTTCCAGACGTATCCGCGATCCTGCACGGTCTGGATGATCGAGGCCCAGGTCGACGGGCGGCCGATACCGAGCTCCTCCAGGCGCTTGACGAGGCTCGCCTCGGTGAACCGCGCCGGCGGTGAGGTGCTGTGCCCCTCGGCGGTGAGGTCCGCGACGGGCACGTCGTCGCCCACCGACAGCTCGGGTAGGAGCACGTCGTCGCCCGACCCCGACCGCTCGTCGGTGTCGTTCGGGGTGCTGTCGAGCACGGCGCGATGACCCGGGAAGGTGATGGTCGTGCCGCTCGCCGCGAAGAGACAGTCGGTCGCGTCGTCGGTCGTCGCGCCGCCGATCCGGACGCTGACGGTGACGCCACGGGCGTCGGCCATTTGCGAGGCGAGGGTCCGCTGCCAGATCAGCGTGTAGAGGGCGAGCTGCTGGCGGTCGCGGAGTTCCCCGGATACCGACTTCGGCGAGCGGAACGGTGTGGTCGGTCGGATCGCCTCGTGGGCCTCCTGGGCGTTCTTCGACTTGGACGAGTACTGCTTCGGTCCGTCGGAGAGATACGTCTCGCCGTACTCGTCGGTGACGGCCGCGCGCGTCGCCGCGAGGGCCTCGTCGGAAAGAACGACGTTGTCGGTCCTCATGTAGGTGATGAAGCCCTGCTCGTAGAGGCCCTGGGCGAGGCGCATGACCTGCGAGGAGGACAGGCGGAGTCGACGACCGGCCTCCTGTTGCAGGGTCGAGGTCATGAAGGGGGCCTTGGGGGAGGAGCGATAGGGCTTCTCCTCGACGGAGCGGACGTCCACGGTGGCCGCGGCGAGGCCGTCCGCGAGACGTCGGGCCTCGGTCTCGTCGATGACGCGCACCCGCTCGTCGGCGGCTCCCGACGCGTCGAAGTCGCGGCCGGTGGCCACCCGGTCACCGTCGACCTCGATCAGTCGGGCGGTGAAGGCCGGGCTCGTCGCGGTGAGCAGTTCGAGATCCCAGTAGGAGGCGGACACGAAGGCCATCCGCTCGCGCTCCCGCTCGACGATGAGTCGGATGGTGGGGCTCTGGACGCGGCCCGCGGAGAGACCGCGGTTCACCTTCCGCCACAGGATCGGCGAGACCTCGTACCCGTAGAGGCGGTCGAGGATGCGCCGTGTCTCAGCGGCGTCGACCAGCCCGTAGTCGATGCCGCGCGGGTTCTCGACGGCGTGGTCGATCGCGGCTCGGGTGATCTCGTGGAACACCATCCGTCGCACAGGGACCTTGGGCTTCAGGTACTCGAGGAGGTGCCAACTGATCGCCTCCCCCTCGCGGTCCTCATCGGTGGCGAGATAGAGCTCGCTGGCCTCCTTGAGGGCGGCCCGCAGTTCACGGACCACCTGGCGGCCGCGCTCGGTCAACTCGTAGGTCGGCTTGAACCCGTTGTCGACATCGACAGCGAGGCCCTTGGAGGGGAGATCGGCGACGTGGCCCACCGAGGCGCGCACATCGAACTCATCCCCGAGGAACCGGGAGATGGTCTTCGCCTTGGCCGGTGATTCGACGATCACCAGCGGACGACCGGATGCGGTGGAGGCCATGGGAGCGGTGAGTGTGCCCCGATGCCGGGTCGAGACCAACACGGTGTGGTGGAGGTCGCGGGCACGGATGGAGCGATGATGCCCCCGGCCGTAGTGTCCGCGTCGTGGCGACCGACACCGTCTGGGTACTCGGCGACCAGCTCGATGAGCGGCTCGGACATCTCGCGGACCGGGATCCCGCGACGACCACCGTCCTCATGGTGGTGTCCCGGTCGAAGCTCGCATCGCGGCGGTGGGGTCGTCAGCGGGCCCACTTCTACATCGCGTCGATGATGCGTTTCGCCGAGCGTCTGCGCTCCCTCGGCTTCACCGTCGACTGGCGGGTCGCGGCGTCGATGCGGGCCGGGCTCGAGGGCCACCTCGCCGACCACCAGCCATCCGAGGTGGTCGCGATGGAGCCGGCCAACCGATCCGGGGTCGCGCTCCTCGAGCGGCTCGGCGTGCGACTCGTCCCATCGGACCAGTTCCTCTGCCACCGTGACGAGTTCCGCGCCTGGGCCGATGAGCACCGTCGCCGTGACGGCTCGCTCCTGATGGAGGACTTCTACCGATGGCAGCGCCGTCGTCTCGACATCCTGATCGAGCCCGACGGTTCACCGGTCGGGGGCACCTGGAACCTCGATCAGGAGAACCGTCTGCCACCACCGGCCGACGGTGGCGACTGGCCGGAGGCCCCGCTCGACCCGGCGGATGAGGTCGACCGGGAGGTCTCGTCCCTCCTCGACGGACTCGATCTCACCGGAGGCCCCTGGACCGGGATCTGGGCCACCGATCGCGCGGGGGCCCTCCGGCGCCTCGAGCACTTCATCGATGCAGCCCTCCCCGGATTCGGCCCCTACGAGGACGCCGTCGTCAGCCATCACCGGCACCTGAACCACTCCATGCTCAGCCCGTATCTCAACAACGGCCTGTTGCACCCGGCCGAGGTGGTCGAGGCCGTCGTCGAGGCCCACCGCCGCGGAGGCATCCCGCTGAACTCCGCTGAGGGCGTCATCCGTCAGATCATCGGTTGGCGTGAGTACATCGCCGGCCTCTACTGGTGGCACGACGCCGGCTACATCGAGTCGAACCACTTCGACAACACCCTCAATGTCCCCCCGGCGCTCCTGGGCGGGCCGACCGACATGAACTGCGTGTCCCATGTGGCCCGCTGGGTCGCCGAGGACGGGTGGACCCATCACATCCCGAGGCTCATGGTCATCGCCAACCTGGCCACCCTCGCCGGGGTTCAGCCGAGGGCGCTGGTCGACTGGATGTGGGAGAGCTTCGTCGACGGCGCCGAGTGGGTGATGGTCCCGAACGTCATCGGCATGGGCATGTACGCCGATGGAGGGACGATGAGCACCAAGCCCTACATCTCCGGGGGGAACTACCTCTCGAAGATGACCGACTTCTGCTCGGGGTGCGCCTTCGACCGTCGTCGCCGGGTGGGAGCCGACGCCTGTCCGTTCACCACCCTCTACTGGGACTTCCTCGATCGGCACCGCGATCTCCTCGCCGGCAACCACCGCCTCGGCCGTGTGTACGCCAACCTCGGCCGACTCGATGACCTCGACGCGGTTCGGGAGCGCGCCGTGGAGGTGCGTTCCCGGCTGGCCGCCGGAACCCTGTGAGCCACGGCGGTACCGTTCGGGCGTGACTCCCGATCCGCGACTCGGCTGGACCGACCGTCTCGCCGAGTGCTGGGAACTCATCGGACACCCCTCGGCGCACGGCACCCCGGGCCGCGTGGCGCGCATCGACCGGGGGTGGTCGACGGTGCTTCGGTCCCGCGACGACGACGAGGGGATCAGGGTCCGAAACATCGGCGCGGGTGTTGCGGTCGGGGACTGGGTGGTCGTCGACGCAGCCGGCGAGCGGATCGAGCACGTGCTCGAGCGGTCGTCGGCCTTCACCCGCCGGGCCTCCCACGAGGGGGACCGGGCGGTGCCCGACGTGCTCGCCGCGAACATCGACGTCGTGTTCCTGGTGCACGCTCTGACGGCACCCCCGAACCAGCGCCGACTGGAACGTGAGCTCGTGCTGGCCTTCGACTCCGGTGCCGCACCGGCGGTGGTGCTCACCAAGATCGACGTGGCCGAGGAGCCCGACGCGGTGGTGGCCGAGTTGAGCGCTGTCGCGCCGGGTGTACCGGTCCTCGTGGTCAGTGGCGTCACCGGTGAGGGGGTGGACGAGATCGGTCGCCGCGCCTCGGACGGGTCGACCCTCGCCCTGCTGGGGGCCTCCGGGGTCGGCAAGTCCACCATCGTTAACGCGCTGCTCGGCGATGAGGTGATGGCGACCGGAGCGGTGCGCGACGGGGATCAGCGTGGACGCCACACGACGGTGGCCACCCGCCTGCTCCCCGTGCCCGGCGACGGGTGGTTGATCGACACCCCCGGTTTCCGGGCGGTGAGCCTGTGGTTGTCGGGTCGGGGGATCGAGCGGGCGTTCTCCGACGTCTTCGATCTGATGGACGGGTGCCGGTTCCGCGACTGCAAGCACGACCGGGAACCGGGCTGCGCCGTTCGGGAGGCCATCGACTCGGGCGCTCTCGATCCGGCTCGGTTCGCCAGTCTCGAGCGGCTCGTCGCCGAGGAGGCGGCGGTGGAGGCCGAACAGGAACGACGCCTCCGCATCGCCGACCGCCGTCGGCACGGTCGGCCGGCGCCCGAGCACGACGAGGAGTCGGATGCGTCCGAGTCCGATTCGACGGGGAGCGGCGACTCGGACTGAGCCGATGTCGACACCGACTGTCGGGTTGAAAGGGGTCGGCGGTACTGTCATCACATGGCAGGCATGGAGACCACCCCCGACATGTTCGACCTCCGGATGTCGGAGGCCGCCCGACCCCTCTACGAGCGAGTCCTCGACTTCATCGCGACTGAGATCGATCCGAAGACCGACGAGTTCTTCCGGTTGGGCAGCGAGCGCGACGAGCGCTGGTCGTACGGTCCGGGCCAGCTCGAGTTGCTCGACAGCATCAAGGATCGCGCCAAGCAGGCCGGGCTCTGGAACTTCTTCCTTCCCGACGCCGAGACCGGCGAGGGGCTGAGCAACCTCGACTACGCCTACATCGCGATGGAACTCGGCCGCAACCCGATTGCGAGCGAGTGCCTCAACTGCTCCGCGCCGGACACCGGCAACATGGAGGTGCTCGAGCGCGTCGGCACCCCCGAGCAGAAGGAGCAGTGGCTGAAGCCCCTCCTCGCCGGTGAGATCCGCTCGGCCTACGCGATGACCGAGCCCGACATCCCGTCATCGGACGCGAAGAACATCTCCTGTCGCGCTGTCAAGGACGGCGACGAGTGGGTCATCACCGGAGAGAAGTACTGGACCTCAGGGGCCGGCGACCCCCGGTGCAAGATCCTCATCGTCATGGTCCAGACCGATCCCGACGGTCCACCACACCGCCGCCAGTCGCAGATCCTCGTCCCCATGGACTCACCGGGCCTCAGGATCATGGGACCCATGCACGTCTTCGGTGAGGACGACGCCCCTCACGGGCACATGCATCTCCGCTTCGAGGACGTCCGCGTGCCGGCCACCAACATGTTGCTCGGCGAGGGCCGAGGTTTCGAGATCTCCCAGCTCCGCCTCGGGCCGGGCCGAATCCACCACTGCATGCGCTCCATCGGCGCCGGTGAGCGGGCCCTCGAGCTCATGGTGAAGCGAGGCCTCGGCCGCGAGGCCTTCGGCAAGCCGATCGCCCAACTCGGTGGGAACGTCGAGACGATCGCGCGGGCGCGCGTGGAGCTCGAGTCGATGCGACGCATGGTGCTTACGGCGGCCAAGGCCATGGACGAACTCGGGAACGCCGAGGCCCGGGTGTGGGTGAGCGCGGTGAAGGCTCTCGTGCCGGAGCGGGTCGTCAAGATCATCGACCAGACCATCCAGGTCCACGGCGCCACCGGGGTCTCCCAGTGGACACCGCTCGCCAAGATGTACACCGCCCAGCGCACCCTGCGTCTCGCCGACGGCCCGGACGAGGTGCACTGGTTCGTCGTCGGTCGCGCCGAGCTCGCCCGCTGGGAGTCCGGAGCCGCCGACTACGACCCGAAGCGCGACTTCTACGCCTCGGCCGACGCGCGGGTCGACTCGGTTTTCTCCGGCCCCTGAGCGTCAGGTCCCGCTCGGGATCAGCGGGCGAGTGTCCATCCGTCCGGGCCGCGCCTCCATCGGTGGACGGCGCTCACCCAGGCCGTCGGGAGTTCCCGGTACAGGTGGGGGAAGATCTCCTCCACGCCGTCGGCGGCCGGTTCGTCGATCAGGTCGGAGCCGAGCTCCTCGCTGTCGAGTTCGAGGAGGACCAGCTCGTTGAGATCGCCGTAGAAGCGCCGCGCCACCCCCTCGACCTGACCGACCCGCGCGCAGTGCACGAAGCCGACCTCGTCGAAAGTGAGGCCCCGCGTGCTCCAGGGGTAGGTGCCGGTGACGGCCGCAGCCGCCCAGTCGTCGGGCAGCGCGAGGTGGACGATCCTGTCGGCTGAGGGCATCGAGTCCACGCGGCGAGAGTAGTCAGTCGTCATGGACCCCGGACTGGCTCGATCGCGGCGAGGTCGATCACCGTCCCGATGATTGCGAAGACGAGGGGGAGGCTCAGGGCGCAGTCGTCTGCGCGAGCAGTTTGAGGAACAGGTCCTCAGCCCGACGAGCCGATCGGTGCGTCGTTCCGGAGCAGTGCGGGGTGATGATCACCTGCTCGAGGCCCCACAGCGGGGACTCGGTCGGGAGCGGCTCGACGGCGAAGACGTCGAGGGCGGCCCCCGCGAGATGCCCCGAGCGGATCGCGTCGATCAGCGCGGGTTCATCCACCGTCTCGCCCCGACCCACGTTGATCAGGTAGGAGCCTCGGGGCATCAACGCGAGCTCCGCCGCGCCGAGCATGCCCCGGGTCTCATCGCTGAGTGGCGCGCACATCACCACCACCTCCGAGCGAGCGAGAAGCTCGCTGAGACGATCGGAGGGCCATGTCTCGCAGGGCTCGTCGCCGGTCGGTCGGCGACGGAGGCCGACGACCTCCATGCCGATCGCAGCGGCGAGGAGCGCGACCTCGCAACCGATCGATCCGAGTCCGATGATCCCCAGATGGAGGTCGGCGGGATCGTCGCTCACGATCTGTGTCCAGCGACGGTCGAGGCGATCACGCGCGAACTGGTCGAGACCCCGCACGAGGGTCAGCAGGTGGGCGATCACCGACTGGGCGATCGCCGGGGCCGCCGCGCCGGGGGAGTTGGTGACCCGAACCCCGCGATCAGTGAGCCGCGAGAACACCGGGTGGTCGAGCCCCGCGGAGAACGTGTGAAGCCACCTGAGGTTCCCGGCGTGCACGACGGGACCCATGAGCGCAGCCGTCCGCTCCGGCCAGGCGTCGGCCGAGTAGAACGCCGTCGTGAGACGGTCCACGTCATCCTCGGCGACCCGCGCCTCACCGAGGATGACGAACTCCGCCCCGGGGGCGACCCGCGTGAGCTCCGCTCCTCGCGCCTCCCACACGGTGTCGGTCACGAGGATCACCTCGCCAACTCCGCCGGTCACGGACCGGATGCTAGGTCGGCCGCGGTCGTGCCGACCGACCCGCGTGGTGGGTGCTCGGACCCGATCGGTACGCTCCCCCGCGGAGGTGTCCGCACGCCTGGTGGGTGCCGCCGCCTTCAAAGCGGTCGGGGTGGGCGATCCCCACCCGGCGGGTTCGATTCCCGTCCACCTCCGCCACAAACCCCCCGCCGTAGAGTCGGCGCATGTCCGAGCAGCAGTCACTCATCCGATTCGGCCAGCGGGCCATCGACCTCGGCATCGTGGTGCGCGACGCCGACGCCGCGCTCGGCTTCTACCGGGACACCCTCGGGTTCGTCGACGAGGGCTCGATGCCGATGCCGGTCGGCGCCGGTGGCACGATGCACCGCCTCCGGTGCGGTGAGTCACTCATCAAGATCGTGGCCTTCGAGGAGAATCCCGAGGCCAAGGCGCCCCGCGGCGGAATCCCGGGTGCCTCGGGCTATCGCTACTTCACGATCCACGTGGTCAACCTCGACGAGGTGGTCGACGGGTGCCGGGACGCGGGTGCTCGGGTGGTCGTGGCGCCGGTCGAGATCCGCGAGGGGGTGCGCATCGCGCTCGTGAACGACCCTGACGGCAACACCGTCGAGTTCGTCGAGACGACCTGAGGAAGTCAGACGGCGAGGAGGTCGCGGGCGCCCGTGTCGCTCGAGGGGTGCCGCAGCTTCGACATCGCGCGGGCCTCGATCTGTCGGATCCGCTCGCGGGTGAGGTTGAAGTGCTCGCCGACCTCCTCGAGGGTCCGGGGCTCGCCCCGGTCGAGTCCGAACCGCAACTTGAGGATCTCACGCTCGCGCTCGTCGAGCGGGGCGAGCAACCGACTGATCTCCTCGGGGAGCAGGGCGGTGGCAGCCACCTCGAAGGGTGACTCGGCCGAGCGGTCCTCGACGACGTCGCCGAGTTCGGCGTCGCCGTCCTCGCGGAGCGGCTCGGAGAGCGAGAGCGGCTCGGCGGCGAAGCGGAGGGCCTCGGTGACCTTGTCCTCGGGCATCTCGACCTCGAGGGCGAGTTCGGCGAGGGTCGCCGGACGGCCGTACTTCAACTCGAGCCGGGACCGGGCCTTCTGGAGGCGGGCCAGGGTGTCGCCGGCGTGGACCGGGAGCCGGATGGTGCGACCCGTGTTGGCGATACCTCGGGTGATCGCCTGGCGGATCCACCAGGTCGCGTAGGTGGAAAACTTGAATCCCTTGCGCCAGTCGAACTTCTCGACGGCGTGCATCAGTCCGAGGTTGCCCTCCTGGATGAGGTCGAGGAGGGGGAGTCCCGATGCCTGGTACTTCTTCGCGATCGACACCACGAGCCGGAGGTTCGACTGCACGAACTGACGCTCGGCCTCCTCGCCCTTTCGCGCCACCCGTCGGAGTTCGCGCTTGCGGGCCGCGGTGAGGCCCTTGCCGCCGGCGTCGAGTTCCTCGATGGCTTCCTTGCCGGCCTCGATGGCCTTGGCGAGACGGACCTCGTCGTCCTTGGTGAGGAGCGTGTACTGACCGATGTCGGTCAGGTAGAGCCTGACGAGATCCTCATCATCCCGGTCGACGCGATCTTTGGCCACTGTGACTCCCTCTTCGAGGTCTGGCGGACGGACGGAAGTGCCCCTGAGACGTTCGTCACGATACCGACGATTCGGCCCGGAGCCTCAGGGGAGCTCGGTGGTTTCCGAGCCGGGATTCACACCGAAGGACAGGCAGCGCCCGATCTGACTGCCTAACATCGGAGTGTCGGTCACAGCCGATCGTCCCCCGCCCTCGAGGAGGCAGACATGTCCAATCCGGTTCTCAACGAGAAGGTCTTCAACAACTGGGCCCCGCCGCAGCCGGGCACCGAGGCGCAGGGCCCGATCTCCGACGGCCCCTCCTCACCGTGGCGGCGGGCCGGTGATGTCATGACGGTCGGTGGCACCATCTCGGCCACCGCGACCCTGCTCGCCGTGCTGCTGGCCTCGGCGACCGTTGGCTGGCTCGCTACTGGGTCCCCGGCCGTCCGCTCGGACGGAACCATCAGCTATGGCCTTCCCGGTCTCGCCATCCTCGGCGTCATCGTCGGTATCGCCTCGGCGTTCGCCATCGCCTTCCGGCCCCATCTGGCGCGCATCGTGGGCCCCGTCTACGCGCTCGCCCAGGGCTTCGCCGTCGGGTCGATCTCACGCGTCTACGAGGAGTTCTACGACGGCATCGTCCTGCAGGCGGCCGGGGTCACCATCGCGGTGTTCGCCGTGATGCTCGGCCTCTACCGCTCCGGTGCCATCAAGGTGACCGATCGCTTCCGACGCATCATCGTGACGGCCACGATCGGCGTGATGGTCTTCTACGGCATCAGCCTGTTGATCTCGCTCTTCGGCGGCTCGGTGTCGTTCATCTCCAGCCCGAGCCTGTTCGGCATCGGATTCAGCATCTTCGTCGCTGGACTCGCCGCGATGAACCTCGCCCTCGACTTCGACTTCATCGAGCGTGGTACCTCCGAGGGGCTTCCGAGGCACTTCGAGTGGTTCGCCGCCTTCGGGATGCTGGTCACGATCGTGTGGCTCTACCTGGAGATCCTGCGACTGCTCGCCAAACTCCGCGAGCGGTGAGCGCGGGCCGGGCACGGGAGGTCACGCTCCTCGGCATCGCCGGGACCGCGATCGCCGGCCTGACCTGGTCGACCGTCGGACTCGGTCTGCCGGCGTTGGTGGTCGGTGGTCTCAACGGAGTGATCGGCGGCGCGCGCGGGACCTATAGCCGCGATCGCCTCGGCGCGGCCGCCTTCGTCCTCGACTCGAGTTGGGCCCTGGCCACGACGACCGCCGCGCTCGGTGTACACCTCATCGACACTGTCGGAGGAGCCGGCTACGTCGCCGAGTCGAGCAGACGCCGCAACCGACACGTCTACCGCGGGGGGTTCACCCCGCGTCGCGGATACGCCGTCACGGTCGGCAACGTGATCTCTGCGGCTGGTGACACCTCGACGGAGTCGCGGCGTCGCCTGGTTGACGAGCACGAGGAGACACACGTGTGGCAGACCCGGATCCTCGGGCCGTTCTTCGCTCCGCTCTATCTGGGTTGGTCGGTACTCGGTGCCGCCGCCGCAGTCCCGAGATGGCTCGCGACGGCCCGGCCGCGACCCCGGTTCACCGCGGTGGTCGACTCGCTCGCCTACCGGCGCAATCCGCTGGAGCGATGGGCGGAGCTGCGCCCCGTGGGGTTCGGGACCTCCGGGCTCGGTGTGGATCGCGCCGAAGCGGTCAGCCCACCTGCTCGATGAATTCCAGGACGAGTCGGTTGAACTCCTCCGGAGCCTCCTGCTGCACCCAGTGCCCGACGTCGGGGATCAGCACCGTCGCTCGGTGGTCGGCGAGATCGGCGCCCATCCTGGCCAGGTAGTCGTCGCGACCGAGGATCACCGGATCGAGGGCCCCGGCGACGAAGAACGTCGGCATCGTGATCGGCTCGGCGCCGAGATCGGCGGTCAACGTGTGGTTCGCATCGAAGTTCCGATACCAGTTCACCGGTCCGAGGAAGCCGCTGTGGTCGAACTGCTCCACATAGACCGCGAGATCGAAGTCCGACAGCCAGGGTGGGGGTGAGGTCCGACGGCCACCCGACTGGTGTTCGAACGCCTCGGTCACGGTGGTGCCGGAGGCGGGGAGCGGTGTCGGGTCGTGGGTCGCCATCCCCTCGGCCGCGGCAGCCCAGGCGATGGAGAGCAGGAAGCGTTCGACATCGACCTCCATCTCCCCCTCGGCGACACCGGGCGTCTGGAAGTGGAGGATGTAGAAGAAGGAGTCGCCGTGCACCGCACGGAGGAGCTCGGTGGGAGCCATCGGCCACGGCGTCCAGGGAACGCTCGCCGCGATGACCGCCGCGCAGCGCCCTGGATGGAGTTGCGCCATGTGCCAGGCGACGATCGCACCCCAGTCGTGCCCAACGATGATCGCGTCGTCGATCCCGGCGTCGTCGAGGATGGCGGCGATGTCTCCGGTGAGTCGATCGGCGCGATAGTCGGAGATGGACTCGGGGCGAGAGGAGCGCCCGTAGCCGCGTTGGTCGGGGACGATGACTCGGAGCCCGGCGTTGACGAGGGGTCCCATCTGGTGACGCCAGGAGTGGCCGGTCTCGGGGAATCCGTGGAGGAGGACGACCGTGCGGGAGGGCCCTGGACCGGAGTCGAACACCTCGATCTCGACATCCGGATCGGTCACGACCCGCCGTCGACCGGGTTCAGACACCGATCCGTCCGGCCTCGGCGACCATCTCGGAGATGCGCTCGACCGCGGAGGCCACGAGCTCGGCGGTCGACGGGTCCGACAGTCCGTCGATCGAGCCGGCGAGTCCCTCAAGGAGTGCCAGACGCTCCGACATGGTCTCCCGGTACTCATCGAGCCCGCTCCCGATCGGGTTCGGATCGGTCTCCGCGAGCATCGAAGCGGTGTCGTCGGTGACCGGGAGACGGGCCTCCCAGTCGGCGGCGAGCCTCGCGTGCCGATGTGAGCAGGTGAGCAGGACCCGTTGGCGCTCACCCGGACCGCTGACCCGCGCCGCCCGTCCGAGCTCTCGCGCCCAGTGGTGGTCGAGTGTCGCCTGGGTCGCGCACAGACGAGCGACCTCGACGATCCCCCCGGGCCAGTTCGGATTCACGGATTGCGCCGAGCGGTCGGATCGCCGGCGAGGACCTCATCGTCGATCGCCTCACCGCTGATCTCGTCGGTCCAGTACTCGCCGGAGTCGAGACGCGCGAGCGCAGCGCCGACCCCTTCGAGATCACCCGCGAGGCGCTCGAGCTCGGAGGTCGAGTCGGCCGACCCGGGATCATCGTGATCCTGCGTCACCTCGGACGTCGGCTCGTCTGCCACGTCGTCAGCGTACCCGTGGGTCGCTGGCCGTGCTGGAGCGACGACGGGCGCGTCTGCGCCTCGCCATGACGACCCAGAGGATGAACGAACCGCTGATCGCCACCCAGACGACGAGGGCGATCCGAGCAGCCGTCGCGATCGGCTCCGCCCAGGAACCCCCGGTGGCGGTGCTCTGGAGCGACGTCGCCGAGATGGTGGCGGTCGAACCGTCGAGCGGTGCCGACCACCTGAGACCCTGCGCCCCGGACTCGGTGGTGATCTCGTCGCCGTCGTGAGCGGTGATCTCACCCGGCAGGAGGACAGTCAGCGTGAACGTCAGGCGGTCAGCGAGCGGGGTGCCGTCGGCGAGGACCTCGGCGAAGGGTTCCGCGCCCAGCGCCTCGACGAGCGCGTCGTCGGAGAACGACCGGGGCCCCTCGGGCAGTCCGAGGGAGGCCGAGAGGGTGTTGGTCGCCTCGGTCGAGTCGATGTTCAGTTCGCGAACGACATCGGCGGCCAACAGTGGAGCGCCGATGGAGCGGAGCAGGGCGGCGAGCCCGGCGGCGTCGTCGTAGCGGTGGTCGAGTGTGACCACCGCACCGCCGTCCGGAGTGGAGTCCGGGCCGGTGACGGTCCAGCCGACGGCGCGGAGGTCGTCGACGGCGAGACCCTCGACGACCCCGGGTTCCGCCGCCACCAACTCGGCGTCGGCGACAGCGCGGACGCGGACGCTTCCGGATCCGTCGGCATCCATCGTCACCGCGACGTCGACATCGAGACGACAGGCGCTGAGCAGTCCGGCGGCCAGGACGAGTACGAGCAGGAGCTGTCGGCGCACCCGACCATGATGGCCGGTAATTCGACGACAGCGGGGCCATGCGACCGGCGATGCTCGACCTATGCGAGGGCGAGGGAACGGACCGCGGGTCGCGATCCGGGGTCCGGTGGTGCTGGAGCGGGTCGTGCGCTCGACCGACGGCCGGGTCGATGAGCGATTCCGACTCGCCGGACCGGTCACCGTCGAGCACCCCACGCTCGGGACATTCGACATCCCGAACGGGGCTGAGGGGTTCGAGACCGACCTCACCTCGGTGCCGGCCGTCTTCGGCTGGCTCATCGGCACGACCGGGGCCCACCTGCCCGCGGCACTTGTGCATGACGCCCTGCTCGCCGGCATGGATGATCCGTCCGCCCCGGTGCGCGACCGTCGTTCGGCGGACGCGGTGTTCATCGACCTCCTCGGCGCCTCGGGCGTCGGCCCCCTCCGGCGCGCCCTGATGACCGCCGCGGTGACGCTCGCCACCCGCTTGACCTCGGGGTGGGTGAGCGCGGTCGGGTCGGTCGCCCACCTCGCGTCGATCGTGATCGCCGGGGTCTGGGCGACCGCGGCCCTGCTCGTCGGTGTCGACGATCCACCGTGGGTGCTCGGAACCGGGACCCTCCGCTGGATCTCAGCGGCGGCCGGGGTGGCGGTGATCCCGATCCCCCTGGCCCTCCTGTGGGGTCAGGATCGACGACACGGCCTCATCGCTGGATGGTCGCTCGCGGCCCTCTTGCACGTGAGCGCAGCCATCGCCGCGCTGCTGCTCGTGATCGATCGGGCCGATCGCATCGGCCTCGCTGTGGAGCGGCGTCAGTCGACGGCGGGCGGGTCAGCCTCGCCCTCGGCGGGAGCCGTGCCGGCCAGTTCGACAGCGGACGGGGGCACGAAGCCCTCGACGGCACTGAACGAGAACCGCTGACTGCCCTCCCGATCGGGATCGTCCTCGACATCGACCACGACGATCTGCCCGGCCCCGAACTCCTTGTAGAGGAGCTTCTCGGAGAGCACGTCCTCGATCTCGCGCTGGATGGCCCGGCGCAGCGGTCGAGCACCGAGCTGCGGGTCGTAGCCGACCTCGGCCAGCAACTCCTTCGCCGCCTGGGTCAACTCGATACCGAGGCCCTGCGACTCCAGTTGGACCGTGAGGCGCTTGAGCATCAGGTCGACCATCTGGACGACTTCGTGCTTTGCGAGCTCGTGGAAGACGATGACCTCGTCGAGACGGTTGAGGAACTCGGGGCGGAAGTGCTGCTTGAGCGCCTCCATGACCTTGTCCTTCATCCGCTGATACGACATGGCCGAGTCATCGGTGGTGAAGCCGACGTTCGCCTTGCGGAGGTCCTGGGTGCCGAGGTTGGAGGTCATGATCAGCACCGTGTTGCGGAAGTCGACCGAGCGACCCTGCGAGTCGGTCAGGCGACCCTCCTCGAGGATCTGCAGCAGGGTGTTGAAGACATCGGGGTGCGCCTTCTCGATCTCGTCGAAGAGCACCACCGAGAACGGCTTGCGGCGGACCGCCTCGGTCAGCTGACCGCCCTCCTCGTAGCCGACGTATCCGGGAGGCGAGCCGACGAGACGGCTCACCGTGTGCTTCTCCATGTACTCCGACATGTCGAGGGTGATGAGGGCCGAGTCGTCACCGAAGAGGAACTCGGACAGGGTCTTGGCCAACTCGGTCTTGCCGACGCCGGTCGGTCCGAGGAAGACGAACGAGCCACTCGGGCGCTTCGGATCCTTGAGTCCGGCCCTGGTGCGTCGGATCGACTGGGACACGGCGGCGACGGCGTTCTCCTGGCCGATGATCCGACGGTGCAGCTCGTCCTCCATGCGGAGCAGCTTCTGGGTCTCCTCCTCGGTCAGCTTGTAGACCGGGATGCCGGTCCACAGCGACAGCACCTCGGCGATCGCCTCCTCGTCGACCTCGTCGAACAGGTCGACACCGGCGGCCTTCACCTCGGCCTCCTTGGCGGCCTTCTCCTCGAGGATCGACTTCTCCTCGTCGCGGAGGCGTCCGGCGTCCTCGAAGCGCTGCTCCTCGACGGCGAGGCGCTTGGCGCGGAGCACATCGTCGAGTTTCCGCTCGAGCTCGCGGAGATCGGGGGGAGTCTGCATGCGCTTGATGCGGAGGCGCGAACCGGCCTCGTCGACGAGGTCGATCGCCTTGTCGGGGAGGTGACGGTCGGAGATGTAGCGGTCGGCGAGGTTGGCCGCCGCCACCAGCGCCTGATCGGTGATGGTCACCCGGTGGTGCGACTCGTACTGATCGCGGACACCCTTGAGGATCTCGATGGTGTGGGACAGCGTGGGCTCCTCCACCTTCACCGGCTGGAAGCGTCGCTCCAGGGCGGCGTCCTTCTCGACGTGCTTGCGGTACTCGTCGAGGGTGGTGGCGCCGATCGTCTGGAGCTCGCCGCGGGCGAGCATCGGCTTCAGGATCGAGGCCGCGTCGATGGCTCCCTCAGCGGCGCCGGCACCGACCAGCGTGTGGATCTCGTCGATGAAGAGCACGATGTCGCCGCGGGTCTTGATCTCCTTCAGCACCTTCTTGAGGCGCTCCTCGAAGTCACCGCGATAACGCGAACCCGCCACGAGGGCGCCGAGGTCGAGGGTGTAGAGCTGCTTGTCGCGCAGGGTGTCGGGGACATCGTCGTCGACGATGCGTTGGGCGAGGCCCTCGACGATCGCGGTCTTGCCGACGCCGGGCTCACCGACCAGGACGGGATTGTTCTTGGTGCGACGCGAGAGGATCTGCATCACGCGCTCGAGCTCGTTGGCCCGGCCGATCATCGGGTCGAGCTTGTGCTCGCGGGCCATCTGCGTCAGGTTGCGGCCGAACTGATCGAGGACCTGGGAGCTCTTGTCGTCTTCACCCTTCGAGGAACCGCCGACCCCGGCCGTCTGACCCTGCTCGGAGGCACGACCCTGCTGGGAACCGGCCGGACCCTGGTAGCCGCTCAGCAGCTGGATCACCTGCTGGCGGACGCGGCTGAGATCGGCACCGAGCTTGACGAGGACCTGCGCGGCGACGCCCTCACCCTCGCGGATGAGTCCGAGCAGGATGTGCTCGGTGCCGATGTAGTTGTGTCCGAGCTGGAGCGCCTCGCGGAGGGACAGCTCGAGCACCTTCTTGGCCCGGGGGGTGAACGGGATGTGACCCGACGGGGAGGATCCACCCTGGCCGATGATCTCCTCCACCTGTGAGCGGACGGCCTCGAGCGAGATCGACAGCGATTCGAGAGCCTTCGCCGCGACGCCCTCACCCTCGTGGATCAGGCCCAGCAGGATGTGCTCGGTGCCGATGTAGGAGTGATTGAGGAGGCGCGCCTCCTCTTGGGCGAGCACCACGACCCTGCGAGCCCTGTCGGTGAAGCGTTCGAACATGTGCCACCTCTCAAGTCGTGTGCGAGCGGATTGAGTGCACTCTACCGGTGACCCCTCTCGGGTGAGGTCCCGTGCTCAGAGGAGAACGACGGTTCTCTCGCGTCGTGTGACGGGCTCGTCGTCCGGGGCACGGGTGCGCCTCGGACCCGACGCCGGCCTAGCCTGCGGGCGTGTCCGGTCACGCCTCACCGCTCCTCGACCACGTCGGTGGTCAGCGCGCGCGCATCGAGCGGGCGATGCTCGACTCGGTGGCGACGACCGACGCCCACCTGACCGAACTCGCCTCGCACCTGATCGTCGCGGGGGGCAAGCGGCTCCGGCCGGTGCTCACGGTGATCTCCGGCTCATTGGACGGTCGCCCGGTGACCGACGACGTCGTGCTTGGCGGGGTGTCATGTGAGCTCGTCCACCTCGGATCGCTCTACCACGACGACGTGATGGACGAGTCCGAGACGCGTCGCGGTGTCGAGACCGTGAACGCCAAGTGGGGGAACCTCCAGGCGATCCTCGCGGGCGACTTCCTCTTGGCGCGGGCGTCCGAGATCGCGGCCGGTCTCGGCACCGAGGTCGCCGGGCTCCTCGCCCGCACCATCGGCTGGCTCTGCGAGGGCCAGATCGAGGAGTTGCGTCACACCTACGACATCGGTCGCTCGGAGGAGAGCTACCTGGCCTCGATCCACGGCAAGACGGCGTCCCTCTACGGCACCGCGGCCCGGGTCGGCGGTCTCGTCGCTGGACTCGACGGGGACGAGGTCGACGCCCTGACCGACTACGGCAACGCCTACGGGATGGTCTTCCAGATCGTCGACGACCTCTTGGACCTGACGGCTTCCGACGATCGTCTCGGGAAGCGCGCGGGCCACGATATGGAGGTCGGCGTCTACACCCTGCCGGTGATCCACACCCTGGCCACCGGCTCCGATGAGCTCGCGGAGTTGCTTGGTGGACCGATCGACGGCGACCGGTCGGCGAGGGCCCTCGAGATTGTTCGCAACGGTCCCGGTATCGGCTCGAGCGTGGAGCGGGCGGAGAGGTTCGTCGCCGCAGCCGTGACGGCCTGCTCGCGACTCGCTCCCGGTCCGGCGAGGACCGCGCTCGAGGCCGCTCCGGCCGCGCTGCTCGCCACGGTGCTCAGTCCGACCGGCTGAGTCGGTCGACGCGTCGGACTCAGGCCTCGGGGCCGAACCGGACGAGCACGTTCGCGATCGCGTCGATCGCCTCAGCGGCTCCCCCCGACGCGCGGAACTCGGCCAGGGCGTAACGCACGACCGTCTCGGCTCCCCACCCGCTGGTGGAGGCGCGCGCGAGGAGGCGGGCACCGAGGGGTCGTCCGGTGGCACGCACGATCTGGCGGGCCACCTTGTGATGTGACCCGTGGAGTCGACGGATCCGTGGCACGAAGTCCTGCAGGGTCGCGGCCGTCGTTCGCGTCGCCGCGGTCAGCACCTCACCCGCCTCGATGCCCGACAGCAGGGCTGACTCCACGCCGGCGCCGGTGAGCGGGCTGGCCTGACCGGCGGCGTCACCCGCGACGAGGAAGTTCGGTCCGGCGACTGGGACGATCGAGTCACCCACCGGGGTCCGGGCGCCCTCGGCCGCCTCGGTGAGGCTGCTCGGATCTCCCGTGATGCCGTGGTTCGGGGCAACCCTGTCGATCAGTCCCTCGAGGAGTTGGTGGAGGTTGACGGCCGCGGCGTCCCGGGCGGTCGAGGCGATCTGGACGCCGACGTTCAACATGGTGTCGCCGGTCGGGAACACCCAACCGAATCCGGGGAGTCCGTCTCCCGGGCCGCGCTCGAGATCGAGATGGAACTCGGCCACCGCATCGACGGATCCCGTCGCGGGGACCATGGCTCGGAGGGAGGAGATCGTGGGCCAGTCCAGCTGACGCGACGTCCCGAGGGCACGACCGAAGGTGCTGTTCGCCCCGTCGGCGATGAGCAACAGGTCGGTGTCGATCGTTGTGTCGGCACCATCGTGGAGCCCCCGCACGCCGCGGACGAAACCGCGCTCGATGATCGGGTCGAGAGCCTCGAAACCGTGGCGCACCTCCGCGCCGAGGAGGGTGGCTCGCGCCAGCAGTTCGCGTTCGAGACGCTCCCGAGAGGCGATGACCGCGGGGTACCCGGAGGTGGTCGGCCAGTTGATGCGGCGATGTCGAGGCCCCGCGACGAGCTCGATCGTGTCGACGGCGGGCCCGAGATCTCGGGCGTCGACACCGAGGCCGGCCAGCGCCTCGGAGGCGCGGGGAGTCAGCAGGCCACCGCACACCGAGCCCGGGGTGCGATCGGCGGGACGTCGCTCGAGGACCGTCGAGGGCACACCCCGATCGGCCAGGGTGATCGCTGCGGCGGCTCCGGCCGGCCCGCCTCCGACGATGAGCGGGCGCATCGTGTCGCCGCCCACCGCGGGACTCGCGTCAGTCGGCCGCGGCCGACGACCCGGGGGCCGGGCCGTCGCCGACGGCGAGCATCCCGTCGTGCATCTCGTGCAGGGTGGCGAGCGACTCGCCCTCCTCGAGTTCGTAGAAGTACTCCGAGTCCTCCGAGCACCAGTGGTCGAACTCGTCGCCCCACGCATCGGAGTTGGGATCGGCACCGCCGAGGGTGTAGCGCTCGTGGCAGACGACCGAGAGGATCTCGTAGTCGGTGAGCGCGCCCTCGAAGCCGGGCATGGCGCCGCGGGCCCCGGTCACGTGCGGACCACCGGGACGATCGGGGTCGCCGTAGATCTCGACCCCGGCGACGTTGTACGAACCGGTGCCGTAGAGCACGTAGCGGAGTTGGTCCTCGATGTTCGGGAAGGTCAGCAGCACCTCGCCCTCGGTAAAGGCGTAGCCGACCCCGCCACCACCGCCGCCACCGTGGCAGGCAGCGCAGTTCGAGTAGATCTCAGCGCCCATCGCCAGAGGCCCCGAGGCCTCCTCGGCCTGGGCGGTCACCGAGCGCACGTACATGAACGTCCAAATCGGCAGCAGCGCCAGTGCGGCCATCGCCCAGAAGGGCACCTTGCGGCGGGTGCGGTAGGCGGCGACCACCGGGGAGTCGGGAGCCTTGGCGGGCGGCTCCGCCGGCGCGGCGGCGGCCGTTCGAGCGGCGGGTCCTGTGGCGGCCGGCGCGGCCGGGGCGGTCTCGGCGGGAGTCGTGTCGCCGGTCGTCGCGACCTCGGTGCCCGGGCTGTCGGAGGCACCGCCGGCCGCGGCACGGCGGTCGCGGCTTCTCTTGAGCAGGTGTTCGGGGATCTCGGTCACGCTGGTCCTCTCGACGGGGGTGTCACCCGTGCCGCTCGACCCGGGTTTCGTTCGTCATGTCGCGACCCTTTATGGGTCGGATTTACACCCCCACGATAGACGGCACAGGCCCGTTCCGGTGAATCCCGTGCCACCTTCTCGGGGGCCGTCGCCGCGGAGGTCGGGGGTCGCGCGAGAGAACTTGTGCACAACCCAACACGCCCCCCGGGGTGTGCTGGCAGACTGGAGAAGTCCGACATACGACAAAGGTCTCAGGACGACCTCCCGACAGGTCGCTCCGCTCGCCGAACTGACGGTGACGGAATGGCTGTGTCGGGGTGTCCCCTGACTACAGTTGACCGGGAACGGATGGTCCGGTTCCCCGGCCTCCCACCCCCGACCAGACACGACACGAGACATCGAAAGGCAGCGCGACGAGCCATGTTCGCCTTCAACTGGAACGTCCTGGAGTGGCCCGGGATGAACACCGCGTTCCTCGTGTCGTTCATCGCGTCGAACATCCTCGCCTTCGCCGTCATCCCGTACGGCAAGCGTCGCCCTCTCGGAACCCCGATGTCGTGGGGCGAAGCGATGCTCGGCTCGACCTACGTCTTCGGCGTGATGTTCCTCGCCTTCGGCATTGTCCCCCACCAGTGGATCGACCACGCCGACAAGGACCTCGGCTGGGATCGCACGAAGATCATCTACGGCCCTGGCGGAATCCTGAAGCCGCAGGCGCTCGACGGGTGGTTCCCCTTCACCCTGCAGTACGAGGCGATCCGGGACATCGTCGTGGTCGTTCTGCACGCCTACTACTTCGGTCTCATCATCTTCCTCTGGTCGTACTGGCAGAAGCGCGGTCAGAACGTGAGCACCGAACTCGACACCAGCACCTACGGACGTCCACTGGTGAAGAAGGCCTGACATGGCGAGAACCGACGCCAACCCCCCGATGATGCCGTTCACCGACGAGTACACGCTCGTCGAGGTCGACGCGGACTACCTGACCAAGGCCGTCAAGCCGAAGCAGTTCATCCACATCGATCAGACCGAGTGCATCATGTGCGAGGGGTGCGTCGACATCTGCCCGTGGAAGTGCATCCACATGGTGCAACCCGAGGCGATCGTCGAGGCGGAGGGAACCGAGCGGCCCGGCGACGACCCCTCCGACAACGTCGTGTTCATCATCGACGACGACATCTGCACCCGCTGCGCCCTGTGCGTCGACCGCTGCCCGACCGGGGTCATCATCCTCGGCAAGGCCGGCCCCGCGACCTCGGCCGGCGACTCCCACACCCGAACCAACAACCATGGCTATGCCTACGGCATGCGGCTCTGACACCATCCGGAACGACACCTTGACCACGGACGTGAACTGACATGGCAAAGATCATCGACGAGACCCCCCGACCCACCGCCAAGGAACGCCTCCAACAGACGGTCGACTCCGTCCAGGGCAGCCAGGTGTGGGCCAGCATCTTCCGGCCCGGCTCGATCTTCCGGAAGGGCTACACCGACAGCCCGCGCAACCGGAGCTACGTGATCATGAACTCGGTGCTGTACCACCTGCACCCGGTCAAGGTGAAGCGTCACGCGGTGAAGGTGAGCTACACGCTCTGCCTCGGTGGGCTGAGCTTCTTCCTGTTCATCCTGCTCACCGTCACCGGCATCTTCCTGATGTTCTTCTACCGGCCCGAGGCGACCGCGGCCTGGGACGACATCTCGAACCTCCAGACCTCGGTGACCTTCGGCCTACTGGTCAGGAACATGCACCGATGGGGAGCGCACCTGATGGTGTTGACCGTGTTCCTCCACATGGCCCGCGTCTTCTACCACGGCGCCTACAAACCGCCTCGGGAGTTCAACTGGGTGATCGGCGTGATCCTGCTCACGCTCACCCTGCTGCTGTCGTTCACCGGCTACCTGCTGCCCTGGGACCAGCTGGCCCTCTGGGCTGTGGCGGTGGGTACCAACATGATGGGGTACACACCGGTGTTCGGCCAGGAGGTCAGATTCGTGTTGCTCGGTGGAGCCGAGATCGGATCGGAGACCCTGCTCCGGTGGTATGTGCTCCACGTGCTCTTCTTCCCGTTCATCATCGTCATCTTCATGGCGATCCACTTCTGGCGCGTCCGCAAGGACGGCGGCATCAGCGGACCGCTGTGATCGGAGGCTGACCGAATGACCGAGATCCCAGAACACCTGCTCAAGCGCGCTCAGGCCGCTCGCGAGAAGGCGGCCGGCGAGGCCGCCCAACCGGCTGCCGAGGCCGATTCTCCGGCCGAGGCCGACTCGCGCATCCCGGCGCACCTGCTCGAGCGTTCCAAGGCCGCCCGCACCAAGGCCGCCGGCGACGAGCCCGAGTCGGGTGGCGGCGTCGCCGTCGCCGACAAGGTGGCCGCCGCGGTCGCGACACCGGCCGCCGGTGGTGGCGTGCCGGTCGGCGCCGGCCCCGGTGGTCACACACAGCGCCTGCTGACCGTGGTCAAGTCCGGTTCGATCCAGGAGGTCAAGGCTCAGCCGGTCGACAAGGTGCACACCTGGCCGCACCTGCTCGCCGCCGAGTTCGTCGCCTCGCTCGCCTGCCTGGTGTTCACCTTCCTCTTCTCCATCTGGGTGAACGCCCCGCTGCTCCAGCTGGCCAACAACAACCAGACCCCGAACCCGTCGAAGGCCCCCTGGTACTTCCTCGGCCTCCAGGAACTCCTCACGATGTTCCATCCGATGGTCGCTGGCGTGACCATCCCCGGGGTCGGCATCATCCTGCTGATCTTCGCCCCCTACATCGACAAGAACCCCTCGAACAAGCCGGAAGACCGCAAGTTCGCGACCTCCCTCATGACCGTGCACCTCATGTTCTGGGCGGTGCTCGTCATGATCGGTTCGTTCTTCCGGGGGCCGGGATTCAACTTCACGCTGCCCTGGCGTGACGGACTGTTCTTCGAGCTCTGAGGACGAGGAGATAACGGGAATGAGCGCAACCTCAGTCATCATCATCGCGGTCGTCGCCGTCGTGGTGCTCGGCGGAGCGGCCTTCGCCTCGCTCGCTCGCCGCTCCGATGTCCGCGGCGCCGGAGCCCTGAGCGACGAGACCGTCGCCCGCGACCGGGCCGCTCGCAAACAGCGCGAGACGGCGGAGGCCGGGCCGACGGCGGCCTCGGTCGAGGCCGAGGGTGTGGTGGCTCGCGCCGGAACCGCGGTGGCCGTCGCCGAGGATCGCACGCCGGCCCCCTTCGTGCCCGCTGACCCGGAGGCCATCGGGGTCAGCCGTCGGCAGTTCTTCAACCGGGCGACGATCTCGCTCATGAGCGCGGGGATCGGGGCCTTCGCCGCCGCCTCGTTCGTCGCCTTCCTCTGGCCGACGAAGACCGGTGGGTTCGGCGGCAAGGTGTCCATCGGCCGATACGACGACGTGATCAGCGGTATCCGGGCGGGACGCGGTTTCTTCTACGCCCCGGAGGCCCGCGCCTGGGTCACCGAGTACCCGGTCGACGTGGTGCCCAAGGCCGAGGGCATCTACAAGGAGGCCCTCATGCCGGGACTCCAGCGCGGGCTGATCGCCTCGTACCAGAAGTGCCCGCACCTCGGCTGTCGCGTTCCGGAGTGCTCGTCGAGCCAGTGGTTCGAGTGTGGTTGCCACGGCTCGATGTACAACCGCGTCGGCGAGAAGAAGGGCGGTCCGGCTCCCCGCGGTCTGGACCACTTCCCCCTCGAGTTCGCCGCCTCAGGAGAGGTGTTCGTCGATACCGGAACCATCGTCCAGGGTGTCCCGATCGGTGTGAACACCACCGGTCAGGAGGCCGAGGGACCTCACTGTGTGGGAGCGAGTGATCACTGATGTTGGCACTGTCCACGACGAACATCGCCTGGCTCCTGCTCCTGGTCGTCACGACTGGGTTCATCGTCTACGCGGTCCTCAACATCCGACAGTCCCGAGCGGAGCTCGGCTCCGAGATCGAGCTGGCTCCGAACCGCAAGGAGTACTACGACGACGAGACCCTCGAGGGCAGTCGACTCGAGCGTGTCCAGCTGCTCGGGGTGCTCCTCCTCGTCGTGGTCGTGATCGGCCTTCCGGTCTACTGGATCCTCGAGCCGGGTCGTCAGGCCGGGGCCGTCGAGGCGAAGGAGGAGATCTTCACCGAGTGGGGACGCCGGCTGTTCGCCCCCACCGCTGAGGGCGGATTCAACTGCGCCGGCTGTCACGGTGGATACGCCGGTGGCGGTGGCGAGGCGGCCTGGAACGTCACCGATCCGAAGACCGGCGAGGTCCAGGCGGTCAACTGGAAGGCCCCCGCCCTCGACACGATCTTCTACCGATTCGACGAGGACGAGGTCCGCTTCATCCTCGTCTACGGCCGACCGTTCTCCCCGATGAGCCCGTGGGGCCTCGAGGGTGGAGGTCCCATGAACGACCAGCAGATCGACACGCTCATCTCCTACCTCTGGTCGATCCAGGTGGAGCGTGAGGACTGCGGTGTCGGCGAGGACGACGCCCGCAGCTGCCCGTCGGGGCACCTTCCCTCGGACATGCAGGGGGACATCGAGACCCGTGCTCGCCAGTTGGTGGCCGACGGGACGTACGCGTCCTACGGAGAGGCGCTCTTCAACCTCGACCTCGGCAGCGGTGCGTACAGTTGCGCGCGATGCCACACGCCCGGTTGGAGCTGGGGTGAGCCGGGGGTGACCGGTCAGGGTGGTTTCGGCTGGAACCTCACCGGCGGCAAGGCGAACACCGTGTTCCCCAACGAGGATGACATGATCGACTTCATCAGGAACGGCTCGGTCTACGGCGCCAAGTACGGCGTGCAGGGGCAGGGGAGCGGCCGGATGCCCGGCTTCGGAGCCATGTTGACCGACGAGCAGCTCACCGCCGTCGTCGAATACGTGCGGGGGTTGTGATGCTCTCGATGCTGCTTGCCGTCAACTGGGAACCAGAACTCCGCGGTCTCCTGACCGTCGTCCTCGGCCTCATCGCGTTCATGGGGTCGGTGTACCTAATCCTCGGTACCAACCTGGGCGCTCGTCTCGGGTTCCTGGTCGCGCTCACCGGACTCGCCGGATGGATGGCGCTCATGGGAGCCATCTGGTGGATCTACGGCATCGGCCTGAAGGGTGAGGACCCCTCCTGGCATCAGGTCCCGGGTCGGACGGTGATCCAGGACCCGAAGGGCCTGTATCAGGCGGGCGTGTTCGAGCAGCGCCTGACGGTCAACCCGGATGCCCCGCTCGATGTGGTGGCCGACGGCATCGTCGACCAGTTCGTCGACGAGGGGTGGTCGGTCGTTCCCGACACCGACCCGGCATTCGGTCAGGCCGAGTCCGCGGCCACGGTCTTCCTCGAGGAGGAGGGAGCCTTCGCTCCCGGTGAGTTCGACGTCACCCATGTCTACGAGATCGGCGGCGAGGCCTACCCGAAGATCTTCGGCCTCGACGCGCTCGACCAGGTCGCCTTCTTCCACAAGCCGTACTACACGGTGGTCGAGGTGGCGCCGTACGTCCCCCTCCGAGACGAGCCTGGGCGCGCCCCCTCCAAGCCGGAGATCGACGCGAGCCGGGAACGTCAATACGTCTACATGATCCGCGACCTCGGGTCGCGGCGTGAACCCGCGGCGCTCATCACCATCGGTTCGACGATCGTGTTCCTCGCCCTGTGCTGGATGTTGCACCGTCGCGACCGCTTCGTGGCCGAGAACCTCGAACGGAAGGCGATCGCCACGTCGGCGTGATCTCGGCGATGTCCCAGTACCTCCCCATCGTCGTACTGCTCATCCTGGCGACGCTCTTCGGAGCGTTGAGCTTCGTCGCATCCCGACTCCTGGCGCCGCGCCGTCCGTCGATCGCCAAGGAGGCCCCGTACGAGTGCGGCATCGTGCCGAGCCGCGAGCCTCCTGAGCGCTTCCCGGTGAGCTTCTACATCGTCGCGATGCTGTTCATCATGTTCGACATCGAGATCATCTTCCTCTACCCCTACGCGGTGGAGCGTGGCACGCTCGGCGCCTTCGGGTTCTGGGCGATCCTCGGTTTCTCCGTCGTGTTCTTCCTGACGTTCGTCTATGAGGTGGCCCGCGGCGGTCTCGACTGGGGTCCGTTGCAGCGCTACCGCGACCTCTCGGTCGACGCGGCGATGGTGTCCGCCTCCCGTGACTCGACATCGACGGTCCGGCGCGTCGGCCTCGACGGCCGCGAGCCGACCGGCAGCGGATCGGGGGAGGCCGCCTAGGCGGCAGTGATCATGGGAATCGTCGACAACGTGCTGTCCGACGGCCTCGGCGGGTTGTCGCACAACGTGATCACCGGCCGCATCGAGGACCTCGTCAAGTGGGCCCGCTCGCGCTCCTCATGGCCGGCCTCGTTCGGTCTGGCCTGCTGCGCGATCGAGATGATGGCGACCGGGGCCGCCCACTACGACATCTCGCGCTTTGGCATGGAGGTGTTCCGGGCCTCCCCGCGCCAGGCCGACATCATGATCGTGGCCGGACGCGTCAGTCAGAAGATGGCGCCCGTCCTCCGGCAGGTCTACGACCAGATGATGGAACCCAAGTGGGTCATCTCGATGGGCGTGTGCGCGTCGAGTGGAGGCATGTTCAACAACTACGCCATCGTGCAGGGCGTCGACCAGATCGTGCCGGTCGACGTGTACGCCCCCGGCTGCCCGCCGACCCCGGAGACGCTGATCCACGCGATCGAGACCCTCCACGGACTCATCGAGAGCGGCGAGATCATGCGTCGTCGCGATCTCACCGGCGCTGGCGCCGACATCCACGTCGAGGAGATCCCGGCGACCTCGACCCCCGTCCTCCTCGGAAGCAGCTGACATGAGCGATCAGGCGACGAACGAGGGGACCGAAATGTCCGCCGACGAGGGGTCCGAGTTGCACGGTTGCCCCCTGGTCGACTCCCGGGGACAAGAGGTTCTGCACGTCCCCCGCGATCGCTACACCGAGGTGCTGCGAGCCCTCACCGACGAGGGCTACGCGATGTGCGTCGACCTGACCGCGGTCGACTACTCCCAGTTCATGGATCGCGACCTGCCGGAGGGCATCGAGCCGGAGCGCTTCGAGGTGGTCGTCAATCTGCTCGACATCTCGAACCGCCGCCGCCTCCGGGTGCGCGTGCAGGTTCTCGAGTCCGATCCGGTCGTGCCGACCCTGTTCGACCTCCACCCGGGTACCGAGGCGATGGAGCGCGAGGTCTATGACATGTTCGGCATCTCCTTCTCGGACCACCCGGACCCGTCGCGCATCCTCATGCCCGAGGACTGGATCGGACACCCGTTGCGCAAGGACTACGAGACCGGTTCGATCCCCGTGCAGTTCAAGGGGGCGCCGACATGACGATGATCGCCAACGAGGGCGCCCAGGAGATGCGCCCCCGCTCCGAGTTGAGCGCCCGCGAGCTGTTCCGCGAGGTCGGCTCCGTCCTCCGGATGAGCGAGGCGGAGGCCGCGTCACTCGGCGACCTCCCGGATGATCCCGAGGACGACCAGACCATGGTCATCAACATGGGTCCTCAGCACCCGTCGACGCACGGCGTGCTCCGACTCATGCTCGAGCTCCAGGGTGAGACCGTGCTGCGCTGCAAGCCGATCATCGGCTACCTGCACACCGGGATGGAGAAGACCGGGGAGCAGCTCACGTTCATGCAGGGGGGCACCAACGTCACCCGCATGGACTACCTCAGCCCGCTCAACAACGAGCTCGTCTTCTCACTGGCGACCGAGAAGCTCCTCGGGATCGACGGTGAGATCCCCGAGCGCGCCGTCTGGATGCGGATGCTCCTGTCCGAGCTCAACCGGATGAGCTCGCACCTGCTGTTCATGGCGACCAATGGGATGGACCTCGGTGCCGTCTCGATGATGATCTACGGCTGGCGTGAGCGCGAGGAGGTACTCAGGTTCTTCCAGAAGGTCACCGGCCTGCGCATGAACCACAACTTCATCCGTCCCGGTGGTCTCGCCGCCGACCTGCCGGCGGGGTGGCGTGACGACGTGCTCCGACTGCTCGACATGCTCCCCGATCGCCTCGAGGAGTACGACGTCCTCATGACGGGGCAGCCGATCTGGCGCGAGCGTCTGCAGGGGGTCGGGGTCATCACCCCGACCGAGGCCCTCGCCCTCGGGGCGACCGGGCCGATCCTTCGCTCGACGGGTGTTGAGTGGGACCTCCGTCGCGACATGCCGTATCTGCGCTACGACGAGGTCGACTTCGACGTGGTGGTCGGTACGTACGGCGACGCCTTTGACCGATACGCCATCCGCCTGAATGAGATCCGGGAGTCGATGGGCATTGTCCGTCAGATACTCGATCGGATGCCCTCGGGTGACTACCGCATCCAGGACAAGAAGGTCACCCCGCCGCCTCGCGCGCGCATCGACGAGTCGATGGAGGCCCTCATCCATCACTTCAAGATCTTCACCGAGGGCTTCCGCGTACCCGAGGGCGAGGTCTACGTCGGTATCGAGAGCCCCCGGGGAGAGATCGGCTGCTACATCGCCAGTGACGGCTCACCCACCCCGTATCGGATGCACATGCGCGCCCCCTCCTTCGTCAACATCCAGTGCCTGCCGCACATGATGCGCGGCGGTCTGGTCGCCGATGCCGTGGCCGTCATCTCGAGTGTCGACCCGGTGCTCGGGGAGGTCGACCGATGAGTCGATTCAGCGCGGAGAACCTCACGCTCGCCCGCGAGATCGTCAGCCGGTACCCGCGACCCAAATCGGCGGTGATCCCGCTGCTGCACCTCGCCCAGGAGCAGGAGGGATGGATCTCCGAGGAGGCCATGCGCGAGATCGCCGAACTGGTCGGGGTCACCCCGGCCGAGGTGCGGGGCACGGGGACCTTCTACGAGATGTTCCACTTCGAGCCGATCGGGCGCTACCTCCTGAACATCTGCGGCACGATGTCGTGCGCGCTCATGGGCGCCGGCGAGTTGATGCACGCCGCTGAGGAGGAGCTCGGTGTCCGCGCTGGTGGAACGACCGATGACGGACTCATCACCCTGCACGGCGCGGAGTGCCAGGCCGCCTGCACCGAGGCCCCGTGCCTCCAGGTGAACTACCGCTACCGGTTCCGCGTCACCCCAGATGGGGTGCGGCAACTGATCGCCGACCTCCGGTCGGGTGCCCTCTCCGATGAGATCCCGCCGCACGGGACCCTCGCCACCGTCCGCCAGCACATCCCGTCCGATCGCGCGGTCGGAGCGGTCGACCCCGATGTCGACACCGCTCCTCCCGCGTGGATCCCGGTGACCGTCGAGGGAGCGTCGTCGTGACCGTCGAGACCTACCCGTGGGCCCCCGGCTTCGTGGCCGGTGACCGTCCCCGCATCGTCACCTCTCGTTTCGAGCATGAGGACTCGCACACCCTCGAGCGCTACATGGCGACCGGCGGCTATGAGGGTCTGAGGGCCGCGCTCGCGAAGCCAGCCACCGAGGTGCACGAGCAGGTGCGCGGTTCGACCCTCCTCGGTCGAGGTGGTGCCGGATTCCCGGCCGGGGTGAAGTGGGGTCTCACCCCTGAGGGTGTGTACCCGAGGTACCTCGTCGTCAACGGCGACGAGTCCGAGCCCGGCACCTACAAGGACCGACTCCTGATGGAGCGCGACCCCCACCAGCTGATCGAGGGATGCCTGATCGCGTGCTACGCGGCCGGACTGTCGCGCTGCTTCTTGTACATCCGCGGTGAGATGGCCCTGGCGCAGGAGCGGGTGGCGACGGCGCTCAACGAGGCCTACGCCGCCGGTCTCGTCGGCCGGGACATCCTCGGCTCGGGGTTCGGGGTCGACATCGTCCTCCACTGGGGCGCCGGCGCGTACGTGGTCGGCGAGGAGACCGCGCTCATCGAGTCGCTCGAGGGCAACCGGGGCATGCCGCGTCTCAAGCCCCCGTTCTTCCCGGCCGCGATCGGCCTCTACGGCAAGCCGACGATCGTCAACAACGTCGAGACCCTCTCCAACCTCCCCTTCATCGCCGCCAACGGCGCGGAGGTCTACACCGCCATCGGGACCGAGACCTCACCGGGGACGCGCATGGTCGCCGTCTCGGGCCACGTGCGCCGGCCGGGGGTCTACGAGATCGTGAACGGCACCACCACCTTCCGCGACCTGCTCTACGGGGAGGAGTTCTGCGGCGGTATCCGCGACGGGAACGAGCTCAAGGCCTTCGTGCCCGGAGGTGGCTCCGCCCCCTGGTTCCTTCCCGACCAGCTCGACCTGCCCTTCGAGGGACGCCAGGTCGGCGCCGCTGGTTCCATGCTCGGTTCCGGCGCGATCATGGTGATGGACTCCACCACCGACATCCCGGCGGCGGCGCTCACGCTCACCCGTTTCTACGCGCATGAGTCGTGCGGAAAGTGCGTGCCCTGCCGGGAGGGCGGCACCTGGTTGATGCGGGTGCTCGAACGCGTGGTTGCCGGAGAGGGAACCACCGACGATCTCGACCTGCTGCTCGAGGTGGGGCAGTCGATCTGCCCGGGCGATATGCCGCACGCCTCGAGCGAGGCCCTCGGTCTCGAGGCGACCCCGTTCCCCTACAAGATGACGACGATCTGCTTCGTGGGCCCCTCGGCCTATGTGCCGGTGCACTCCGCGCTCACCCTGTTCCGCTCGGAGTTCGAGGATCGGGTCGCCCCGAGCCGTTCACGTACGCGCATCCCCGTGGTCGCGGTCGGGGGTGGGCAGTGAGCACCACCGAGGACACCGGGGCCGAGGTGGACGACGAGGTCGTCGAACCCGATCCGGACGCGGTCTCGATCACCGTGAACGGGCGGTCGGTGACCGCGCGTCGCGGTGATCTGGTGATCGCGGCGGCGGAGCGGGCCGGTGACTACATCCCGAGGTTCTGCTACCACCCGCGTATGTCCTCGGTCGGCATGTGCCGTCAGTGCCTGGTCGAGATCGACACGGGGCGCGGACCGATGCTGCAGCCCTCGTGCATGGTGACCGTCTCAGAGGGGATGGTCGTCGACACCGAGTCCGAGACCACCAAACGCGCCCAGGAGGGCATCCTCGAGCTGCTGCTCGCGAACCACCCGCTCGACTGTCCGGTGTGCGACAAGGGTGGCGAGTGCCCCCTCCAGGACCAGGCCTTCAGCCACGGTCCGGGTGAGAGTCGGTACGTCGAGGAGAAGCGTCACTACGAGAAGCCGATCCCCATCAGCGATCTCGTCTACCTCGACCGCGAGCGCTGCATCCTGTGCGACCGGTGCACCCGGTTCGCCGACGAGGTGGCCGGCGATGCGCTGATCCACTTCATCGACCGGGGCAACGCCACCCAGGTGAACACCTTCCCGGACGAGCCCTTCTCGAGCTACTTCTCCGGGAACACCGTCCAGATCTGCCCGGTGGGCGCGCTGACCGCTAAGCCGTACCGCTTCAAGGCTCGTCCGTGGGACCTCGAGCAGGTCGAGAGCACCTGCACCTCCTGCTCGGTGGGATGTCGCATCTCCGTGCACTCGAGCCGCGACCGCCTCCTGCGTTTCCAAGGGGTCGATGACGAGGCCGTCAACTGGGGATGGCTCTGCGATCGCGGACGCTTCAACTTCGAGTCGGTCCACGCCGATCGTCGACTCGCCGAGCCGTTGATCCGATCGGCCGAGGGTCTCGTCCCGACCGACTGGTCCTCGGCGTTGTCGATCACCGCCGACCTCATCCGCTCCGCCGTCGACGGCGGCGGCCCGGGCTCGGTCGCGGTGCTCGGTGGGGCGCGGGGAACCAACGAGGACGCCCTTGCGTGGTCGGCCCTCGCCGACGCGCTCGGGGTCGAGAGCCGGGACGCCCGTCTCGGCGACGGCCTCGGCCTCGATCTCCTCGACCTGCCGAGGGCGACGATCGCCGACCTCGCCTCGGCATCGACGGTCGTGCTCATGGCTCCCGATCTGAAGGAGGAGCTCCCGGTGCTGCATCTGCGTCTGCGCGACGCGGCACTGCGTTCGGGTACGAGGGTCATCGAGTTCACGCAGAGCGGTTCCGGGCTCACCCGCCATGCCTGGAGGAGCATCCGTCACCTCCCGGGCACCGGGGCATCGGCGGTCGCCGAGGCTCTCGCTGATGCCGAGGTCGCGGCGCAGCTCGCCTCCGGCCCGGTGGTCGTGGTCGCCGGCCGTCAGAACCTCGCCGAGAGCGCGGAGGCCCTCTCCGACCGGGTGGGCGCGGTGCTCGCGGCGGCTCCCGAGGCCGGGGTCCTGCCGGTGCTCCGACGGGGCAACACCATGGGAGCGCTCGCAGCGGGTCTGCACGGACCGCGCGATGCCGCCGACATCCTCCGGGAGGCGGCCGAGGGGCGGATCGACCTGCTCATCCTGCTCGGATCCGATCCGCTCGCGGACTTCCCCGACTCGCGTCTGGCCCGCACCGCGCTCGCCCGCGTCGGCCGGATCGTCTCGCTCGACGGGCATCTCTGCGCCTCGAGTGAACAGGCCGATGTCGTGCTCCCGGTGGCGGTCATGGGCGAGAAGTCGGGGACGACCACCAACCTCGAGGGCCGTGTGACCCCGGTGTCCCAGAAGGTGACGGTGCACGGTACGGCCCGACCCGACTGGATGATCGCCCTGGATCTCGCGAGTCGTCTCGGTGTCGATCTCGGTGTCGCCGATCTCGGCGACCTCACCGCTCGTGTCACCGCCGACGACCGGGGTGTCTGGTCGGTGCCGACCGGTGTGGAGCCCGCCCACTTCGAGTCGGTGGTCGGTACCAACTACGACTTCCGTCTCGTGCTCTCGCGTCGGCTCTACGACGCGGCGGTGTCCACGCAGTGCTCCCCGTCGCTCGAGGGTCTCGCCGGCGGTCGCGGACTCTCGGTCCATCCGTCGGATCTTGAGCGCATCGGGGTCGCCTCGGGAGATGACGTCAAGGTGATCGGGCCGCGGGGCTCGGTCGTGCTCCCGGTCTGCGTCGACGACCGGGTGAATCGCGGAACGGTCTGGGCCCCCTTCAACCAGCCCGCCGGCGAGCGCTCCGAGGGCGACATCCGCGAGGTCGTCGATGCCACCACCGGCGTGACCGACATCAGGATCGAGCGTCTCTCGTGAGCACCTTCCCGGCCGTCGACCCCGTGCTCGACACCGACTCATGGTGGTGGCAACCACTGGCGATCGTCGGCCTCAAGGTGCTGGTCGTGTTCGTCATCGGTCTCGTTGGGACCATGTTCATGGTCTGGTTCGAGCGCAAGATCGTCGCCGGGATGCAGAACCGCATCGGCCCCGACAAGGCCGGTCCGTTCGGACTGCTCCAGACCCTCGCCGACGGCATCAAACTCTTCTTCAAAGAGGACCTCATCCCCGAGCGCTCCGATCGGTTGGTCTTCAAGCTGGCGCCGTTCCTCGCCTTCGTGCCGGCCTTCCTGATCTGGTCGGTGATTCCCCTCGGCGGAGACTTCACCGACGGCCGCGACGGCACCGTCGAGTGGTTCGGTCGGGTCACCAGGGTCCAGCTCGCCGACCCGCCCGTCGGTGTCCTGCTGGTGCTCGCCCTCTCATCGATCGCGGTGTACGGCGTGATGCTCGCCGGCTGGTCGAGCGGGTCGAAGTACCCGCTGCTCGGCTCGGTGCGGGCATCGGCCCAGATGATCTCCTACGAGGCGGCGCTCGGGCTCAGCCTCGCGACGGTGCTGATGGCGGCGGGCACGCTCTCGACCTCCGGCATCGTCATGTCCCAGGACCGTCTCACCGACTGGCACCTCCTCTCCACCGGCGTCGTGCCCTTCGTGGTGTTCCTCATCGCCATGACGGCGGAACTGAACCGCCCGCCGTTCGACCTGGTCGAGGCGGAGCAGGAGATTGTCGGCGGGTTCCACACCGAGTACTCCTCGATCCGGTTTGCCCTGTTCTTCCTCGCCGAGTTCATGAACGTGATCTCGATGAGCGCCCTGTTGGTGACCCTCTTCCTCGGCGGGCCCCAACCGTTGCTCATCGGCTCCTTCGACCTCTTCGCCGTGCTCGGTCCCTTCGGCGGCACGGCCTGGCTGCTGCTGAAGGTGTTCCTCTTCCTCTATGTGTACGTGTGGTTCCGGGCCACGCTGCCCCGACTCCGCTACGACCAGTTGATGGACCTCGGCTGGAAGGTGCTGATCCCGGTGGCGCTCGGCTGGTTCCTCCTCCTCGCCGCCCTGCAACTCGGTCGCGACAACGATCTCTCCCAGACCAACTACGTGGCGCTCGTCGTGGTCTGCCTGGTCGTTCTCGGGCTCGGCTATCTGCTCTTCTCCGCGGCGATCGCCGTGGCGCGGCGCAACAGGGACAGGGAAGGAGCGGCCTACTGATGGGCTACCTGGACGGATTCGCCGTCACCCTCCGCCAGCACCGGCTCTTCGGCGGCAAGCGGGTGACCACCTCCTACTCCGGCGGTCGCGAGGCGCGGCGCGCCGGCCGTGACACCGACCCGTTGGCCGACGACGACGTCAAGGTCGCCAAGCCCGAGCGCCTCCACGGGCGCCACGTCCTGAACCGGTATCCGGACGGGATGGAGAAGTGCATCGGCTGCGAGCTGTGCGCCGGGGTCTGCCCGGCCAAGTGCATCTACGTCCGCGGCCGCGACAACGATCCGGAGGATCCGACCTCGCCGGGGGAGCGCTTCGGGTTCGTCTACGAGATCAACTACCTGCGGTGCATCCACTGCGACCTCTGCGTTGAGGCCTGCCCGACCGAGGCGATCACCGAGACGAAGCTGTTCGAGTTCTCCTTCACCGACCGTCGCGACGCGATCTACACCAAGGACGAACTGCTCGTCGACGACGAGGGCCGCCCGAAGCGACTCCCGTGGGAGGACTGGCGCGAGGGCGAGGACGAGATGACCTCCGGCTGGATGCGCGCGACCTCGCCGGCGGGAGACGCGAGTTTCGAGGGCGTCGAGGGCTGGAGCGGCGAGCTCGGGCACGGTGTGCGCGCCCCTGAGCCCACCCAGGACGTCCGAGACGGATCGGCTGACGACTGATGGAACTGGTGGTCTTCGTTCTCGCCTCGGCGATGGTGCTCCTGGGAGCGGTCGGTGTCATTGCCTTCCGGAACCCCGTGCACGCCGCCCTCGGGCTCGTCCTCACCCTCTTCGGGGTGGCGGTCCACTTCGTGTCCATGGAGGCACACTTCCTCGCGGCCGTGCAGGTGATCGTGTACGCCGGGGCGATCGTGGTGCTCTTCCTCTTCGTGATCATGCTGCTCGGTGTCGATCGCGCCGAGGACCTCAGCATCGAGCCACTCCGACTCCAGCGACCGGTCGCGGTGGTGCTCGGTGTCGGCATCACCGTGCTGATCGCCGGTGCGGTGGTGCGCGGGGCCGACACCCTGGGGCGCGAGACGGTCGCTGACGCGCCCGGTGACTCGAACATCCGCGCGCTGGCGCGGAGCCTCTACAGCGATCACGTCCTCGCCTTCGAGCTCACCTCGGTGCTGCTCATCGTGGCGGTCGCCGGGACCGTCATCCTGACCCGGCGTCTGAAGAGGTCGGAGCGCTGAGCATGGAACCGACCACCACCTCCTATCTGGTCCTCGCCGCGCTCCTCTTCGGCATCGGCGCGACCGGTGTCATGATCCGGAGGAACCCGCTGGTGATGTTCATGTGCATCGAGTTGATGCTGAACGCGGTGAACCTGACCTTCGTCGCGCTCGCCACCCGGTTCTCCGATATCGACGGTCAGACCGCGGTCTTCTTCGTCATGGTGGTCGCCGCCGCTGAGGTCGTGGTCGGTCTCGGCATCATCATCTCGATCATGCGACGACGGCCGGGTTCGACCGTCGATGACCTCGCGGAACTGAGGGGCTGACCGTGCTCGACGTGATCTGGTTGGTGCCCGCCCTCCCACTGCTCGGCTTCCTGACGATCCTCCTGTTCGGTCGTCGCATCGGGGAGCCGGGTGCCGGGTACGTCGCGGCCGCGGCGGTCCTCGGCTCGTTCCTCGTGACCGTCGGGGCCTTCTTCGATCTCCTCTCCATCGATGAGCACCATCGGGAGCACGTGAGCGTGCTCTTCTCCTGGGTGCCCGTGTCATCGCTGCAGATCGACATGGCGTTGCTGGCCGATCCGCTCTCGATCACCATGGCCCTCTTCGTGACCGGGATCGGCTTCCTGATCCACCTGTTCGCCATCGGCTACATGCACGGCGACCCGAAGTTCTCGAAGTTCTTCCTCTACCTGAACCTCTTCGTGCTGTCGATGCTGATGCTGGTCCTTGGGGAGAACCTCCTCGTGACCTTCCTCGGCTGGGAGGGCGTCGGCGCCTGCTCCTACTTCCTGATCTCGTTCTGGCACACCCGCGAGTCGGCCGCGACCGCCGGCAAGAAGGCCTTCGTCACCAACCGCATCGGTGACTGGGGTGTGATGCTCGCGATGTTCCTCGGCTTCCAGGCGGTCGGTTCGGTGTCTTACTCGGCGTTGAACGGCGCCGCGGAGTCCGGGGCGCTGGCGTCCTCGACCGCGACGGGCATCGCGCTGCTGCTGTTCGTCGGTGCGGCCGGCAAGTCGGCCCAGCTCCCGCTCTACCTCTGGCTCCCCGACGCGATGGAGGGTCCGACCCCGGTGTCGGCGCTCATCCACGCCGCGACCATGGTCACCGCCGGTGTGTTCCTGATGACCCGCATGAACCCGGTCATCGCCGCATCGGCCGACTACGCGCCGCAGGTGATCGCCTGGGTCGGAGCGATCACGGCGCTGTTCGCCGCCACGGTCGCCGTCGCCCAACACGACATCAAGAAGGTGCTGGCCTACTCGACGGTCTCCCAGCTCGGCTACATGTTCCTCGCGGTCGGGTCGGGCGCCTACGTGGCGGCCATCTTCCACATGGTGACCCACGCCTTCTTCAAGGCGCTGATGTTCCTCGGATCCGGCTCGGTGATCCACGGCATGCACCACGAACAGGACATGCGTCGGATGGGGGCCCTGCGGCACGTGATGCCGATTACGGCCGGGACCTTCATCATCGGCTGGCTCGCGATCGCCGGCGTACCCCCGTTCGCGGGGTTCTGGTCGAAGGACGAGATCCTGCTCTTCACCCTCGCGTCGAGTCCGGTCCTCTACGTGATCGGCCTGGTGACGGCGGTGCTCACCGCCTTCTACATGACGCGCCAGGTGATCATGGTCTTCTTCGGGAAGGCCCGATGGGAGTCGCACGCCGAGGACCACGGCGCGCACGGCGAGTTCCGGCCGCATGAGTCGCCAGCGATCATGCTGTTCCCCCTCGTCGTCCTCGCCGGTCTCTCGGTGGTGGGCGGAGCGATCCAGCTGCCCTCGTTCGGCATCGTTCCGAAGGGGTGGCGCCACCATCTCGAGGACTGGCTGCACCCGGTGGTCGCCCCGGGTGAGGCGGTGATCAAGGGCACCGGCGCCTACGACGCCAAGTCGTGGCTCGCCCTGCTCGCGATCGCCTGCGCCGCGCTCGGCATCCTCGCGGCGATCGCCGTGTACGCCAAGGGGCGGGGCCGCCCGATCGAACCGGACCTCCTCGCCAGGGGTTGGCGCTACGACGAGACGGTCAGCGCCTTCATGGGCGGACCGGGACGGAAGGCCTTCGACGCGGTCGCGCGTTTCGACGCCGCGGTGGTCGACGGCGCGGTGAACGGTACCGGTGTCGGCGTCCGAGCCGTGGCTGAGCGCCTTCGGCGCGGGCAGACCGGGTTCGTCAGGAACTACTCCGCGATCGTGGTGGCCGGTGTGCTCGCGGTGCTCGCCTGGTTCGTCGTCGTGAGGGGGGTGCTGTGATGCACGGCGCCGTCGACTTCCCGCTGCTCTCCATGCTCGTGCTGGTCCCGGCCGTTGCGTCCCTGCTGGTGGCGCTGGCGCCGCGACGTCGTCCCGAGTACGCCAAGCTCATCGCCACGGTGACGTCGGTCGGTGTCGGCGCGATGTCGGTGTGGATGCTGCGGGCCTTCGACAGTCACTCGGGTGCCTTCCAGTTCGTGTCCCGGCACCCGTGGATCGAGTCCTGGGGGATCTCCTGGCACCTCGGTGTCGACGGCATCTCGCTCTTCCTGGTGGTGCTCACCGGTGTCCTCTTCCCATTGGTGATCGTCGGTATCGATCCGCACAACGACGACCCTCGACGCGACAAGCCCTACTTCGCCTGGTTGTTGCTGCTCGAGGCCGGGGTGATGGGCTCGTTCCTCAGCCTCGACCTCTTCCTGTTCTTCGTGTTCTTCGAGATCGTGCTCGTGCCGATGTACTTCCTGATCGGGGGATGGGGCTACGAGGACCGAGTTCGCGCGGCCACGAAGTTCTTCCTCTACACGATGCTCGGATCGGCGTTCATGCTGGTGTCGATCCTCGCGACGGTGTTCATCGCGTCGGCGAATGGGATCGGTCGGGTCACCTTCGACCTCATCGAGTTGGCCGAGGGGGCCTCGTTCGCGGCCTCGACCGGGCGATGGCTGTTCCTCGGCTTCGCCGTCGCCTTCGCCGTGAAGGTCCCCGTGTTCCCGGTGCACACCTGGTTGCCCGACGCCCACACCCAGGCGCCGACGGCGGGCTCGGTGGTGCTGGCGGGCGTCATGTTGAAGCTCGGCACCTACGGCTTCCTCCGCTTCGGCCTCTATCTCTTCCCGGAGGCCGCGCGTTGGAGCCGGTCGCTGTGGTTGACGCTCGCGGTGATCGGGATCGTCTACGGAGCGATCGCGGCGACCATGCAACGCGACCTGAAGCGGCTCGTCGCGTACTCCTCCGTGGCGCACCTCGGGTTCATCGTGCTCGGCACGTTCGCATTCACCACCCAAGCCATCACCGGGTCGGTGATGCAGATGGTGAACCACGGCGTCTCCACCGGTGCCCTGTTCCTGCTGGTCGGCATGATCTACGAGCGTCGCCACACCCGTCAGATCTCCGAACTCCGGGGTCTGCAGCAGGTGGCTCCGGTGTTCGCGGCTGCCTTCATGGTGGTGATGCTGTCGTCGATCGGTGTGCCGGGTCTCAACGGGTTCGTCGGTGAGTACCTCATCCTGATCGGTTCGTTCCTCACCGCCCGCTGGTGGGTCGTGGTGGCCGCCACCGGTGTGATCCTCGCGGCGCTCTACCTGCTGTGGGCCTATCAGCGGGTCTTCCACGGAGAACCCGATGAGGAGAACCGCTCCTTCGCCGAACTCCGCTGGCGGGAGGGTCTCCTGCTGCTGCCCTTCATTGGGATCATCGTCTTTACCGGTATCTACCCCAAGCCGATGCTCGAGCGGATCGAGCCCGCCGTCCACTCGCTGATTGAGCACGTCTCCGAGCGCACCGGGTACAGCGAGCCGCAGCCGGTGGCGGCCGTCCCGCACGACGCACACGGGGAGGATGAGTGATGCCTGCGCAGTACATGCCTCCCTCGGTCGACTGGTTCGCGCTGTCCCCCTACCTCGTGATGGTGGCCGGAGCCTTGGGGATGCTCGTCGTCGGGGCGCTCACCCCGCGTTGGCCGTCCGGTCTCCACTCGCTCGTCTCGGCGGTCACCGCCGGCACCGCGGGGTTGTTGGCCGTGTTCATCTGGGATGACGTGTCCGAGTCCGGACCCGCGACCCTCGTCGGCGGAGCGCTCGCCCACGACGCCTTCGCCCAGTTCGTGACGGTCGCGATCTGCGTGGCCACGGCGCTCGTCGCCCTGGTCACCGACGCCGAGGTGCGTGGGACGGTGCTCGAGGGCCCCGAGGTCCACGCCCTGTTACTCACCGCGGCCACGGGCGCGATGGTCATGGGGGCGAGCAACGACCTCATCGTGCTCTTCCTCGGCCTCGAGACGCTCTCGCTCGCCCTCTATGTGCTCGCCGCCTCGGAGCGGACCGCCGCTGGCCAGGAGGCCGGCATGAAGTACTTCATCCTCGGCGGTCTGGCCTCGGCCGTTCTCCTCTACGGGATCGCGCTGCTCTACGGCGGCGCGCGCTCCACCAACATCGGCGAGATCGTCGCCCACTTCCAGTCGACGGTCGCCCTCGAGCGCAATGACTCGCTGGTGCTCGCCGGTCTCGCCCTGCTGACGGTCGGCCTCGGCTTCAAGGTCGCCGCCGCGCCATTCCACGTCTGGTCGCCGGACGTGTACCAGGGGGCCCCGACCCACGTCACCGCCTTCATGGCATCAGTCGGCAAGGCCGCGGCCTTCGCGGCGATGCTGCGGGTGCTCGTCGTGGCGCTGCCCTTCCACCGCGACGACTGGCGGCCGGTGATCTGGGTGCTCGCTGTGGCCTCGCTGGTCATCGGATCGACGCTCGCGGTGGCGCAGACCGATGTGAAGAGGATGCTCGCCTTCTCCTCGGTGAGCCATGCCGGCTTCCTGCTGGTCGGAGTGGAGGCCGCCGGGCATCGCGCCGGGGAGTCCGACGCCGGTGAGGGTCTCGCGAGCGTGCTGATCTACCTCGGGCTCTACTCGGTGCTCGTGGTCGGCACCTTCGCGGTGGTGGCCGTGGTTGCCCGCCACGCCGGCGGGTCCACCGACATCGGGTCGTTCGCCGGCCTCGGCCGGCGCCGACCGGTGTTAGCACTCTCGTTGACGGTCCTCCTGCTCGCCCAGGCCGGTGTCCCCCTGACATCAGGATTCGTGGCGAAGTGGGGCGTCATCCAGGCCGCTGTGGCCGAGCGGAGCTACGCGATCGCCATCATCGCCATGGTCTCCGCCGTCATCGCCGCCTTCCTCTATCTGCGGATCATGGTGAGCGCGTGGCTCGCCGACCCCTCCGACGCCGATGCCGAACCCGTCCCGGTGATGAGCGGGCTGGCGATCGGCCTGGCGGTGGCGGTGACGCTGGTGATCGGTGTGTACCCGGATCTCCTGCTCGATCTCACCGACGCGCTCGGTCAGTACGCGCGCTGACCGGCCTCGTAGCGGAGCGGTCAGTACGGTGAACTGATGCGGCTGGTTCGAGCAGCGCTCCTCGCGCTCGCGATGGGTTGCGCGGTCTCGCCGCTCGCCGCGGGGTCGGTGTCGGCCCACTCCGACTTCTCCGGTTCGGAACCGGCTGATGGCAGCACGATCTCGGGTCCCCTCGACCGGATCGAGATGATCTTCGCCCTCCCGGTATTGGACCGTCCCGGTTTCGACGTTCTGGTCGACGGCTCGACGGTCGCCTCTCAATGGTCGGCCGATGGGGAGGACCGGACCCGCTGGGTCGGTGAGATCGTCGACGGCGTGAGCTCCGGTTCGATTCAGGTCGTCTACGCCGTCACCGCTGACGACGGGCACCTCATCGAGGGGGAGGTGTCGTTCAGCGTGGAGGGGTCCACAGTGTCGTCGACGACGGTCCTCGTTGCCGTGGAGGCCGCTGAGGAGACCACCGTCCCGGCTGCCGAGGCCGCCCCTGTGGCAACGACGACGACAGATCCGCAACCGGACCCAGTCGTTGTCGACTCGGAGGCATCAGTGCAGCCCACTGACGGCTATGCCCAGGGCGAGCGGATGGATGAGAGGGTCGAGCACCTCGCTCGGGCGGTCGCCCTCCTGGGCGTCGTGCTCCTGTTCGGCCTCATCTTCTTCTCGGTCGCGGTGCTCAAGTCGGGCGTCCCCGGACCGTTCTCCTCGGTGGTGACGGTCGCCGCCCTGCTGGTTGGGCTGGCCTCGGTGATCGAGCTCGCGGCGGTGGCCGACCGACTCGGGCTCGATGTGGCCGAGTCCGTCGGCGACCCGTTGTCGCGTGGCCCCGTGATCCGTCTGCTCGCCGCGGTGTTTCTCCTGCTCGGGTTCCTCGCCGCGCGTTCGGGTTCGCCGGCACCCATGCTCGTGCTCGGTGCCGCTTCGCTCGGGGCGGTGTCCTTCGCCTTCGACGGGCATGCGGTGAGTCTCGGATGGCGGCCGCTCCACGCTGTCTCCTCCGCGCTCCACGTGGTGGCGGCATCGGTGTGGGTCGGATCCGTCGTCGGGCTGCTGTTCGCCACGCGGGGAGATCCGACAGCTCGGCGCCGGGTGCTCGCCCGCGTCGTGCGTCTGCTTCCGGTCACCGTCGGCGTCATCGCCGTGTCGGGTACGGCGATGACGCTCATGATCCACGGGGTGTCCCTCGGTCTCGCTGACTCCGGTTGGGGGCGTGTGCTCCTCGTGAAGTCCTCGATCGTGGTCGTTGCCGGGCTCCTCGGGCTTCGACACCATCTCGCTGGTCGGCGCGGCGGGTCGGTCGGCGGTTGGACACTGCCGGTCGAGGCGGTCGCGCTGCTGGCGGTACCGGTGGTGACCTCCTGGCTCGTCGTCGCGATGCCGTGATCGGGGATGGGTCGCTCGAGCGACCCCACCACTAGGTTGTCCGCATGTTCATCGACGGTGAGTGGGGCGAGGCGCGATCCGGGCAACGGTTCGAGGTGACCGATCCGGCGACGGGCGAGGTGATCGGGGAGGTCCCCGACGGCGATGCCTCCGATGCCGAACGGGCCGTCGAGGCGGCCGATCGCGCATTCGTCTCGTGGTCGTCGACCACCGCGAAGGAGCGGGCCGATCTGCTCTACGCGGCCTGGCAGTTGATGAGCGAGCGCTCCGAGGCCTTGGCCGAACTGATGACGCGCGAGCAGGGCAAACCACTGCGCGCGAGCCGCAACGAGGTGGCCTACGCGGGTGACTTCCTACGCTTCTACGCCGAGGAGGCGACGAGGGTCACCGGCGAGTGGTTGCCCTCGGCGCGCTCCGATCAGCGGTTCCTCGTCCTGCGCCAGCCCGTCGGTGTCGTCGGCATGGTGACACCGTGGAACTATCCGATCTCGATGCTCACCCGGAAGATGGGACCCGCGCTCGCCGCGGGCTGCACCCTGGTCCTCAAACCCGCGGAGGCGACGCCGTTGTGCGCCCGCGCCGTCTTCGAGATCTTCGATGAGGTCGGCCTTCCGGCCGGTGTCGCGAACCTGGTCACCGCGCTCGACCCGGCACCCATCGGTGAGGTGCTCACGACGCACCGGTCGGTGCGCAAGATCACCTTCACCGGCTCGACGGCCGTCGGTCGGCGCCTCGCCGGGGTCGCCGCGGGCAACCTCAAGCGCGTCTCGGTCGAACTCGGCGGCCACGCCCCGTTCATCGTGTTCCCCGATGCCGACCCGGTGCGAGCCGCCAAGGGCGCCGCGGCGCTCAAGTTCCTCAACGCCGGACAGGCCTGCATCAGCCCGAACCGCATGTACGTCGCCGAGTCACACGCTGATGCCTTCATCACGACGATGACCGAGCGCGTCGGGGCGGTGCGGGCCGGCAACGGGTTCGCCGACGGTGTCGGCGTCGGCCCGCTCGTGAACGAGGCGGCCGTCGCGAAGGTCGAGGCCCAGGTCGACGACGCTGTGGCCAAGGGTGCCGCCGCGGTGGTCGGTGGCCACCGGCTCGACGAGGGCGAGTTCGCCACCGGCCACTTCTTCGCGCCGACCCTGCTGACCGGGGTCGATGACTCCATGGCGATCTACCGCGAAGAGACCTTCGGACCGGTCGCGCCGGTCATCACCTACGGCGACGTCGACGAGGTGGTCGAGTTGGCGAACGACACCGACTACGGCCTCGCCGCCTACGTCTACACCCGCGACCTGTCCACGGCGATCCGGGCCTTCGAGGGGCTCCGGTTCGGCATCGTCGGCGTGAACGACGTCAATCCGACGGCGGCGTCGGCCCCCTTCGGAGGCATGAAGGACTCCGGTATCGGCCGCGAGGGGAGCCACGACGGGATCGAGGAATACCTCGAGACGAAACTCGGCGGATTCGCCATCTGATACCCCTTCGAGGGTTTGGGACTCGCTCGGAAGCGGCTGGTAGCCTCGGCGGACGATGTCGCTGTTCCTGCGCGATTACCTGAACGTCGTCTGGTTCGGCCTGGCGGCGATTCTCCTTGCCGGTCTCCTGCTCGGTCTGGCCTCTGCCGTGCGCCCGTCGAGGCCCACTCGCGAGAAGCTGATCGCCTATGAGTCCGGCGTCGATCCGGTCGGCATGGGCTGGTCGCAGAGCCAGGTCCGCTACTACGTGTTCGCCCTGCTCTTCGTCATCTTCGATGTCGAGGCCGTGTTCATCTTCCCGTGGGCTGCCTCGATCGAGCGCTACGGCGCCTTCGGCCTGATCACGATGCTCGCGTTCATCGTGCTGCTGCTCGATGGACTGGTCTACGCCTGGAAGCGGGGTCTCCTCCGATGGGTCTAGTCGACCGCGGGCGCATGCCGTCGCCGCTCACGAAGCTCCTGAACCTCGGCCGGTCCTACTCAATGTGGGTCTACCAGTGGGGCCTCGCCTGCTGCGCTATCGAGATGGGCGCCGCCTTCGGTTCGCCCCGGTACGACGTCATGCGCCTCGGGGTCATCCCACTCCCGGCCAGCCCGCGCCAGGCCGACCTCGTGGTGATCTCGGGCACGGTGACCGACAAGATGGCCCCGGCCATCAAGCGGCTCTACGAGCAGATGCCCGAACCCAAGTACGTCATCTCGATGGGCTCGTGCGCCAACTGCGGAGGCCCCTACTGGGACTCCTACTCGGTGACCAAGGGTGTCGACCAGATCATCCCGGTCGATGTCTACGTGCCGGGGTGCCCACCGCGGCCCGAAGCCCTGCTCGAGGGAGTGGTCCTGCTCCAGCAGCGCATCAAGAACGAGGACATGGGCGCGAAGTGGCGCGGTGAGGAGTTCACCCCGCTGCAGCGCGCCGAGGCTGAGCCGATCGTGGTCGGGGGTGGGCCCGTTGAGTGACACCGCCGACACCCAGTCCGAACCGACCGCGCTGGCCTCCGACACCCTCCGGGAGTCGATCGTGGAGTCGCTCCGCGCGGCGATCGGCGATGACCTCCTCGAGGTCCATCTCGTCCCGAACGACGATCTCTGGGTCCGAGTCTCGGCAGAGGCCTGGCGTCAAGCCGGCCAGGCCCTCCGCGACCAGGGTTTCGACTACTTCTGCTTCCTCTCCGCCATCGACTGGCTCCCGTCGCCGTTCGGCCGTGGTGAGGACGACCCCTCCGCTGAGCCCGACGAGGCCGAGGACGACGGCCCCGCCGAGATGACCCAGGGGTACGCGGGTGGCTCGAGCCGGTTCCAGATGCTCGCCCGGGTGTCCGACCTTCGTCGGCATGTCGGGGTCACCGTCAAGGCCGATGTCGGCGACTCGATGGTCGTCGAGTCGTGGATCCCGGTCTACGCCGGCGCCAACTGGCACGAGCGCGAGACCCACGAGATGTTCGGCATCGGATTCGCCGGACACCCCGACCTCCGCAACATGTACCTCCCCGGCGACTTCGAGGGGTATCCGCTCCGCAAGGACTTCCCGTTGCTCTCGCGAATGGTGAAGCCCTGGCCCGGCATCGTCGATGTGGAACCGATGCCCGCCGAAGACGATGACGAGGAGGCGGAGAACCCGTGACCATGCTCTCCGAGCGCCAGCAGCTCTCGTATATCGCCGCCCAGGCCGCCGATGCCCGGCTCAACGTCGAGCTCGAGACCGAGGGCATGACCCTCAACATCGGTCCGCAGCACCCCGCCACCCACGGGACCCTCCGCATCATCGCTCGTCTCGACGGTGAGCAGGTCGTGTGGGCCGAGCCCTCGGCCGGGTACATGCACCGTGGCTACGAGAAGCTCACCGAGGTGCGCACCTTCCCGCAGGTGACCACGCTCATCAACCGGATCGACTGGCTCGGCAGCTTCGCCAACGAGGTGCCGTTCATCCTCGCCGCCGAGAAGCTGATGGAGATCGAGGCGCCGCCGCGCGCCCAACACATCCGGACGATCCTGTTCGAGTTGTCGCGGATCGCCAATGTGGGCCTCTTCCTCGGTGACCTCGGCGTGCAGATGGGGGCCATCACCCCGGTGTTCCTCGCCTTCCGTGACCGCGAGTACGTCCTCAACCTGATCGAGGGCGCCACCGGGGGCCGTTTCCACCCGAACTTCGACCGGATCGGCGGTCTGAAGGACGACCTTCCCCAGGGCTGGATCGACGAGACCCGTCAGGTCATGAAGAAGCTCCGGGGCTTCTGCGATGAGATCGAGGACCTTCTCTTCGGCAATGAGATCTTCCAGAGCCGAACCCGGGGCATCGGGGTCATCCCCGCCGATGTCGCGCGCCAGTACGGCCTCTCCGGTGCGAACCTCCGGGCCTCGGGCGTCGACTGGGACCTCCGTCGCGACCAGTCGCTGCCGATGGCCTGGGACAAGGTCGACTTCAAGGTGTGGACCCATCCCGACGGTGACTCGTGGGCCCGTTGCTGGGTGCGCCTCCAGGAGGTGCGCGAGTCGACCAAGATCGTCGATCAACTGCTCGACACCATCCCGGCCGGGCCTGTCATGGCCAAGGTGCCGCGGATCATCAAGGTCCCTGAGGGCGAGGCCTGGGTCTCGACCGAGAACCCGCTCGGCGAGATGGGCTACTACGTGGTCTCCAAGGGTGACCTCGGGCCGTTCCGCGTGAAGATCCGCTCGGCGTCGTTCAACAACATCTCGATCACCCCGTGGGTGCTCAAGGGCGTCTACGTCCCCGACATCATCACCATCCTCGCGAGTCTCTACTTCATCCTCGGGGACATCGACCGTTGATCCAGCAGCTCGCCGTCGAGATCCCCTACTGGGGACAGTCCCTCCTGCGCGTGGTCGGTGGCCTCGTGGCCGTCCTGCTGCCCGCGGGCACGATCGTCTATCTGTTCCTGTTCAAGATGATGTCGTTTATGCAGAGCCGTCTCGGCCCCATGGAGGCCGGCCCCTTCGGCTCGATGCAGCTCTTCGCCGAGGTCGGCAAATGGCTGCAGAAGGAGGACATCATCCCCGAGAACGCCGATGCGCGCATTTACAAGATCGCGCCGATCATCGTTCTCGTGTCCACCTTCCTGCTGGTGGTTGTGATCCCCTTCGGCCCCGACGCCTGGTTCACGAACTTCTCGGCCGGTGTGTTCTACGCCCTCGCGATCGGGTCGGTCTCGGTGATCGGCATCCTCGTCGCTGGTTGGTCGAGCGCGAACAAGTACTCGCTGCTCGGTGGACTGCGCGCGGCGGGGCAGCTCATCGCCTATGAGCTGCCGATGGTGCTCGCCGTCGTCGGCGTCGTCATCCAGGCCGGATCGATGAACCTCCAGGACATCGTGATGGCCCAGAACACCGGGGAGATCTTCGGTTGGTCCGGGATCGGCTTCCCGTTCGTGCTCACCCAGTTCGTCGGCTTCCTCATCTTCATGATCGCCGTGCAGGCCGAACTGACGCAGGCGCCCTTCGACATGCCGATCGCCGAGTCCGAGCTGGTGTCGGGGTACATGACGGAGTACTCCGGATTCCGCTTCCTGATGTTCTTCATCGGCGAGTTCGCGACCGCCGGCGTCTTCGCCCTCATCGCCTCGGTGCTCTTCCTCGGCGGCTGGGGTATCCCGTTCTCCTGGTTCGGCTGGGAGTCGATCGATCAGGTCGACAACTGGATGAACATCGCCGGCCCGCTGATCATGTTCACCAAGATGATGGTGCTCACCGGCATCATCATGTGGGTCCGCTTCTCGTACCCGCGCTTCCGCGAGGACCAACTCCAGCGTTTCGCCTGGAAGGCCCTCATCCCGCTGTCCCTCGCCAACATCGCGGTGACCGCGATCGTGAAGGTGGTCGTCTGATGCCGAAGCTTCCCGGTCTCGTCAAGGGTCTCGGAGTGACCATGGGGACCCTGGTCCGCACGGTCAAGGACGGGGCGAACACCGTCCAGTACCCGCACGCGAAGGAGAGCCCCCCGGTTCGGGCCCGCGGTGTGATCGCCCTCCGCGAGGACAACTGCACGGCGTGCATGCTCTGCGCGCGCTCCTGCCCCGACTGGTGCATCTACATCGAGGCCCACAAGCAGCTGGCCCCGCCGCGCCGCGCCGGTGGCAAGCCCCGTCAGGTGAACCACCTCGACCGGTTCGACATCGACTACGCCCTGTGCATGTACTGCGGCATCTGCGTCGAGGTCTGCCCCTTCGACGCGCTCTTCTGGAGCCCGGAGTACGAATACTCCGAGCCGCGCATCGCCGACCTCCTCCATGACAAGACCAAGCTCGGGGAGTGGATGGAGACGGTTCCGGAGGCCCCCGACCTCGAGGCCGGAGCGGAGAAGAAGAAGTGAGCGCCCTCCTCGCCACCGAGGTGAACGTCGCCCAGAACGTCGGCTTCTACATCATCGCCGCGCTCATGGTCTACGGGGCGCTCCGGGTGGTGTCCACGCGAAACGTGGTCCACGCCGCGCTGTGGCTCGTGGTCGTGCTCGGTGGAGTTGCGGCCCAGTACATCCTCGCCGCCGCCGAGTTCGTCGCGGTCTCCCAGGTGATGGTCTACATCGGCGCCGTCATGGTGCTGTTCCTGTTCGGCATCATGCTGACTCGCGCCACGATCGGCGCTGAGACCGACCTCAACAACCGCGGTTGGGGTGTCGGTATCCCGGTGGCCGGGCTGTTGCTGGCGGTCATGGTCTGGGCCGTCATCGACGAGTTCGGCTCCTCGGTCATCGAGGAGCCCGCTGCCCCGATGGCGACCACCGCCATCAGCGATGTGTTCCTGCGCGAGGGTCTCGTGCCCTTCCTCGCGCTCTCGTTCGTCCTGCTCGCGGCCGCCATCGGCGCCATCGTTCTGGCCCGGAAGGACTGAGATCGGTGTACGCGGCGAACTTCCTCCTGCTCGGCGCCGTGCTGTTCTCGATCGGCGTCTTCGGCGTGATCGCGCGGCGTAACGCCGTGATGGTCCTCATGTCCATCGAGTTGATCCTGAACGCGGTCAACATCAACCTCATCGCCTTCGCGCTCATGAACGACTCCGCCGAGGGTCACGTCTTCGCCCTCTACGTCATCGCGGTCGCCGCGGCGGAGGTCGGTGTCGGTCTCGCGATGGTCCTGATGATCTACCGCAACCGTCGCTCGATCGCCCTTGATGAGCTCTCGGAGATGCGCGGATGATGCTGGCTGCGTCGCTCTCCTCGGGATGGTTCCTCGAGAACGCCTTCCTGATCCCGTTGATCCCGGCGATCGGCTTCGCGGTCATCATCGGCTTCGGTCGTCGACTGCCCAAGGGGGGCAGCGAGGTGGGTATCGCCTCGATGGCCCTGTCGCTCGTCATCGCGATCGGCACGACCGTCCAGTGGATCCAGCGGGTCGGCTCGGCCGACGGGTCCTCCGGTGAGCACGCCCTCGGCGGCGTCTTCGGCTTCGCCCGCAGTGTGTTCCCCGCCGCGAGCGAGGGCGGAAAGGGCGGCGAGGCCTACGTCGAGCCGGTGATCCGATCCTGGACCTGGTGGCAGTCCGGCGGGCTCGAGTTCGGCCTCGGCCAGCACATCGACGGGCTCGCCGTCATGCTGCTGCTGTTGGTCGCGTTCATCTCGTTGCTGGTGCAGATCTTCTCCACCGAGTACGTCGCCGGCGACCGCCGCTACACGCACTTCTTCGCCGCTCTCACCCTGTTCTCGGCGGGCATGTTGGTGATGGTCCTCGCCGAGAACATGATCCAGTTGATCCTCGGCTGGGAGATCATGGGTCTCTGCTCGTTCATGCTGATCGGTCACTGGTGGGAGGAGGCGGCCAACTCGCGGGCCGCGCTCAAGGCGTTCTTCACCGTCCGGGTCGGCGACATGGGCCTGCTCGTCGGTACGGCGGTCATCTTCTTCGGGGCCAACCAGTGGGCGGTCGAGAACGGCTCGAACGGTTTCTCCATCCAGGCGATCTCCGGCTGGGCGATGTCGGGGGAGGCCTCCAGCAGCGTGTTGTTCTGGGGCGCTGTGGCACTGTTCATCGCCTGCATCGGCAAGTCGGGTCAGTTCCCCCTCCACACCTGGCTCCCCGACGCCATGGCGGGCCCGACCCCGGTGTCCTCGCTCCTGCACTCGTCGACGATGGTCGTCGCCGGTGTGTTCCTGGTGGCGAGGCTCTATCCGGTCTTCTACACCGGCTTCGACATCGGCGGCACCAACGTCAACCTGATCGCCGTCATCGGGGCGATCACGATCGTCATCGCCGCCGCGCTGGCCTTCGTGCAGAACGACATCAAGAAGGTGCTGGCCTACTCGACGGTGTCCCAGCTCGGCTACATGATGCTCGGCCTCGGGGTCGGCGCCTGGCTGCCGGCCGTCTTCCACATCTTCACCCACGCCTTCTTCAAGTGCTGCCTGTTCCTCGCGGCCGGGTCGATCAGTCACTCGGGCTCTCACCACTCCTTCGACATGAAGAAGGACATGGGTGGGTTGTGGCGGAAGATGCCGATCACCGCCGGCACCTGGATGGTCTCCACCGCGGCCTTGTGCGGTGTCCCGTTCTTCTCGGGCTTCTTCTCGAAGGACGAGATCATCGACAACGCCCACAACAACGGATACAACTTCTTCTATTACGTCGGCCTGATCGGGGCCGCGATGACGGCCGCGTACATGACCCGCGCCACCTACCTGACGTTCTTCGGCACCGCCCGAGGGGCGGCGGCCGGGGAGCATCACGATGAGCACGGCGACGCGCACGCTGATGACCACGCCGACGACCACGGTCACGACGCCCATGCCGACGACCACGGCCACGACGATCATCACGGGGCGCACGCCGGCCCCCACGAGTCGCCCTGGCGGATCACCGCACCGCTGGTCATCCTCGCCGTCCTGGCGATCGGATCCGGCTACCTGAATGCTCCGGCGGTCGGGACGCACTACTTCACCGACTGGGTCGAGCCCCGCGGAGTCGCGGTCGAACTGGAGAGCTATGCCGGTGACGAGGGCCACTCCGAGGCGCTCGGCCTCGCGGCCCTGCCCCGAGCCGAGGAGGGCTACTCCGAGGGCTGTGGCTACACCGACCCGGCGCCGGGCACGGTCTGCTACGCGCCGAAGTTGAACCACGCCAAGTTCTCCTGGGGCAAGGCGGCCCCCTCGATCCTGCTGGTCGCCCTCGGGATCGGGATCAGCACCTGGCTCTCCCTCGGCGTGTTCGGCGGCCGACGAAACCCGTTGGCCGGTCTGACCTCGAGGTTCGCGCCGGCGCGCTGGATCCACACCCTGCTGGTCCGCAAGTACTTCCTCGACGACCTCTACGAGCGCGTCATCGTGCGCGCGGTGGCGCATCCGATCTCGCGTGCCGCCTACTGGGTCAACCAGAACATCCTCGACGGGGTCGTGAACGGCGTCGGACGCTCGGGCCGCACCGCCGGCGACTGGGTGTACCGAAACGTCGATCAGCGAGTGGTCGACGGGGCGGTGAAGGCCTCCGGCGTGGTCGCGAGCGAGTCGGGACACGCCCTCCAACCGATCCAGTCCGGCCGCGTCAACCAGTACGGCGCCCTCCTGTTCGGCGCGGCGACCGTCGGCGCGATCCTCCTCATCCTCCTCAACATCTAAGGCAACCGAAGGGTCTTCGATCATGCAGACACTCACGAACGACAACTGGCTCCTGACGGTCGGGACGTTCCTCCCGCTCGTCGGCGTCGCGTTGATGATGTTCGTCCCGGCCTCGGACGAGCGCTCACATAAGCAGATCGGCATCGTCACCTCGGCGGCGACACTGGTCGTCGGCATCTGGACGATGCTGCGCTTCGACTTCGACCAGAGCGAGAAGCTGCAGTTCTTCGTCGACAGCGAGTGGATCACCGTCATCCGGGCGAACTACACGATCGGCCTCGATGGCATCAGCCTGCCGCTCTACGTCCTGTCGATGGTCGTGACCCTGCTGGTGATGATCTACACCTGGGACAACATGCCCGACGCCGGGAACGCGAAGTCGTTCATCATGCTCATGCTGATCCTCCAGGTCGGCATGGCGGGCTCGTTCATCGCCCAGGACCTGATCCTGTTCTTCGTCTTCTTCGAGGTCGTGCTCCTGCCGATGTACTTCATGATCGGCGTGTGGGGCGGCGACGACCGCCAGTACGCATCGCTCAAGTTCTTCCTCTACACGATGTTCGGATCGGCGCTGATGCTGGTCGCCTTCCTCGCGCTGTTCTTCCAGACCGGCGCCGAGTCCTTCTCGTTCGCGCATCTCGCCGAGGCCGGCGCGCTCATTGACCGCGATGTCCAGGTCTGGATCTTCGCCGGCATGTTCATCGGCTTCGCGGTCAAGGTGCCGATGTTCCCGTTCCACACCTGGTTGCCCGACGCCCACACCCAGGCCCCCACCCAGGGCTCGGTGATCCTCGCGGCCATCCTCCTGAAGCTCGGCACCTACGGCTTCGTCCGCATCGCGATCCCGATGCTCCCGCAGGGGGCCAAGGCCTGGGCGCCGGTCATCGGCATCCTCGCGGTCATCGGCATCATCTACGGAGCGCTCGGATGCCTCGCGCAGACCGACATGAAGCGACTCATCGCCTTCTCATCGGTCGCGCACATGGGCTTCGTGATGCTCGGCATCTCCACCCTCACCGAGTTCGGCATCAACGCCGCGCTGTTCGGCATGGTCGCTCACGGTCTGATCACCGGAATGCTCTTCTTCCTGGCCGGATCGGTGAAGCACCGCTACCACACCCTCGAGATCAGTCGGCTCTCGGGGATGCTGATCCAGATGCCGCGTCTCGGCTGGATCCTCGGCTTCGCCGCGATGGCCTCGCTCGGCCTGCCCGGCCTCGCCGGGTTCTGGGGCGAGTTCCCGGCGATCCTCTCGGCGTACAACCCGAACTTCGGTCTCGATGTGACCCTCTACCGAACCCTCATGGTCGTCGCGGCCCTCGGCACCGTCCTGGCCGCCGCCTACCTCCTGTGGCTCTACCAGCGCACCGCCTTCGGTCGACCGAACCCCGAGTTCGCCGGGACCCACTCGGTGGGAGCGGCCGCTGCCGACGACTACCACGGTGCTGACATCCATGACGTCACGCCGATCGAGTGGATCGCCTGGACTCCGTTCCTGATCGCCATCGTCGTGTTCGGCGTCTATCCGCAGTTGATGTTCGACGTCATGGACCCGGCGGTCACCGCCCTCGTCGAACGGGTGGGAGCCGGCATCCCGTGATCGCCGCCCTTCTGGCCCAGGCCTGGCAGGCCCCGACGATCGACTGGCACGCGATCGCACCCGAACTGGTGCTCGTGGCCGGGATCAACCTCGTCCTGTTCATCGACCTCTGGCTCGACGAGTCGAAGAAGTGGGCGATGGCGACGCTCTCGGGCATGGTGCTGCTCGGCGCCTTCGTCCCGGTGGTCACCCTCGCGGTGGTCGGCGGCGATGTGCGCGACGCGATCTTCGACGGTCGGTACATGGTCGACGAGTACGCGCTGGTGCTGAAGGGTCTGTTCCTCCTCGTCGGGTACGTGGTCGTGCTCATGAGCCAGACCGAACTCGAGGAGGGCGGCTACTACCAGGGCGAGTTCTATGTGCTCCTGCTGGTGAGCATCCTCGGCATGGTCATGATGGCCTCGAGTCGCGACCTCCTGTCGGTGTTCGTCGCCCTCGAACTCCTCTCGATCCCGGCCTACATGATGGCGGCCTGGCGCAAACGCGACGCCCGATCCAACGAGGCCGGCGTCAAGTACTACCTCCTCGGTGTGTTCGCCTCCGGCGTGCTGCTCTACGGCATGAGCCTGCTCTACGGCACGACGGGCACGACGAAACTCACCGAGATCGGCTCGGCCCTCGCGATCGGCGACCCGAGTGTCATGCAGGTGCTCGCCGTCGTGCTGGTGATCACCGGATTCGCCTTCAAGATCTCCGCGGTGCCGTTCCACACCTGGGCCCCCGACACCTACGAGGGCGCGCCGACGCCGGTGACCGCGTTCCTGTCCGTCGCGTCGAAGGCCGCGGGTTTCACCGCGCTCCTCACCGTGCTCTACCTCGGGCTCCACGGAGCGACCGGGGTGCACGAGCCCTACATCTGGGTCCTGGCCGCGCTCACCATGACGATCGGCAACGTCGTCGCGCTCCGGCAGACCAACATCGTCCGGATGCTCGCCTACTCCTCGGTGAGCCAGGGCGGCTTCATCCTCATGCCGCTCGCGGTCATGGCGACCGACGCCGCCGAGTCCTCGCTGCGCGCGGTGGTGATCTACCTCCTCATCTACGCCTTCTCGAACCTCGGTGCCTTCTGCGTGATCATGGCGGTCGCCCGCAAGACCCGAAGTGGCGAGATCTCCTCCTTCGGCGGACTGATGAGCTACGCGCCCGGCCTCGGTGTCGTCATGACCATCTTCATGGCGTCGCTCGCCGGCATCCCGCCACTCGGCATCTGGATCGCGAAGCTGCAGTCGTTCCGAGCCCTGATCGACGCCGGCTCCACCGCGGCCTACTCGCTCGCGGTCATCGCCGCGATCAACACCGTCATCGCCGCCGCCTACTACATGCGGGTGCTGCGTCAGATCTGGATGGCTCCGGCCCCCGACGGCGACACCTCACCGATCGTGGTTCCTCCGCCCATCCGCCTCGCGCTCGTCATCACCGCCGGCGGCACCGTGGTGCTCGGCATCCTTCCGGGTCTCGTCCTCCGATTCGCCGATCTCCCCGACCTGACCGGCGCGCTCGGGCTCTGAGCCGTATGGCCTCGGGGCCGGTGCCCTTCGAGGCCTTCATGGCCGAGGCCCTCTACGGATCCTCGGGCTTCTACACCGGTGGCGGCCGGGCTGGACGTCGCGGGGACTTCCTCACCTCACCCGAGGTCGGCCCGCTGTTCGGCGCCGTCATCGCGAACTACATCGACGCCGAGTGGTCCCGACTCGGCCGACCCGACGCGCTCGTGGTCCATGAGGTCGGGGCGGGCCCGGGGACCCTGGCCCGGTCGGTGCTCGCCGCCGGCCCCGAGTGTCGCGACGCCCTCGACTACGTCGCCGTGGAGATCTCGGCGGAGCAGCGCGCCTCCCACCCGGACGGCATCCGGAGCCGAGCAGCGTTGCCCGAGGGCCGGCTCGAGGGCCTGGTGATCGCCAACGAACTCCTCGACAACATCCCCTTCCGTCTCGTTGTCAACGACGGTGGATGGAGGGAGGCCTTCGTCGACGCCGAGGGCCAGGAGGTCCTCTCGGCAGCGTTCGAACCGCCGCCTCGAGTCCTGCCGGGCGGCGCGTCACTCGGCGCTCGCGCCCCACTCGTCGACGGTGCCGGTCGGTTCGTCACCGACACCCTCGAGCGCCTCAGCGGGGCCCTGCTCGCGCTCGACTACTTCGTCGCGACCACGGCTGAACTCGCCGGCCGCCCGTGGCGCGAGTGGCTCCGCACCTACGCCGGTCACGAGCGCGGCGATCACTACCTCTCGCGGCCGGGCACCCAGGACATCACCTGCGAGGTGCCGCTCGACCAGCTGCCCGAGCCCGACTCGGTCCGGACCCAGGCCCAGTGGCTGCGTCTCCACGGGATCGACGAACTCGTCGCCGAGGGTCGCTCGTACTGGGAGGCCCACGCCTCGGCCCCCGATGTCACGGCGCTGCGCATGCGGTCCCGGGTGTCGGAGGCCGAGGCGCTCACCGATGTCTCCGGGCTCGGGTCGTTCATGGTCGCCGAGTGGCGCGGACGGGCCTGACCGCCCCCGGTTCATCGGCCGGAGAACACCGGCCGGCGTTGCTCTAATGTCGGTCGTGACGAACGGGAGGCGAACATGACCGAGAACCCCACAGGCCACGACGCGATCGACTCGCTGTCGAACGAGACCCGAACCTTCGCGCCACCCGCGGCCTTCGCCGCCGCCGCGCGTATCTCCGATGGTTCCCTCGCGGCGGAGGCCGCAGCCGACCATGAGGCCTTCTGGGCACGTCAGGCCCGCGAGTTACTGCACTGGCAACAGCCCTTCGACACCGTGCTCGACTGGGACCTCCCGAACGCGCGGTGGTTCGAGGGCGGGAGACTCAACGTCGCCGAGAACTGCCTCGATCGGCACGTCCGCGACGGTCTCGGCGAGCGCGTCGCCATCCACTGGGAGGGTGAGCCGGGCGACACGCGGACCATCACCTACGCCGAGCTCCTCGAGGAGGTCGGCCGGTTCGCGAATGTGCTCCGCTCCCTCGGCGTCGGCCGCGGCGACCGGGTCAACATCTATCTGCCGATGATCCCCGAGGCAGCGGTCGCCATGCTGGCCTGCGCGCGTATCGGCGCCGTCCACAGCGTCGTCTTCGGAGGCTTCTCCGCCCAGTCGCTCATCGACCGGATCAACGACGCCGAGGCCAAGATGCTGATCACCGCCGACGGCGGTTACCGGCGAGGCGAGGTCTTCCCGCTGAAACCCGCGGCCGATGAGGCCCTTGGGTCCACTCCGAGCATCGAGCATGTCGTGGTCGTGCGGCGCGGTGGCAACGAGGTCGAGATGGTGGAGGGGCGCGACCACTGGTACCACGAGCTCATGGAGGGCGCGTCGGCGGACTGCCCGCCCGAGCCGATGGAGTCCGAGGACCTGCTCTTCCTGCTCTACACCAGCGGCACCACCGGCAAGCCGAAGGGCATCATGCACACCACCGGTGGCTATCTCACCCACGCCACCTACACCCACCGCTACGTCTTCGACCTGCAGCCCGAGTCGGATGTGTACTGGTGCACGGCGGACGTCGGTTGGATCACTGGGCACTCGTACATCGTCTACGGCCCGCTGTCGAACGGCTGCACCCAGGTGATGTACGAGGGTGTGCCTAACCATCCCGGCAACGACCGGTTCTGGGACATCGTCGAGCGCTACGGGGTGACTCTCTTCTACACCGCGCCCACCGCGATCCGGACGTTCATGAAGTGGGGAGCCGACGAGCCGGCCAAGCACGACCTGTCCTCGCTCCGACTCCTGGGCACGGTCGGTGAGCCGATCAATCCCGAGGCCTGGATGTGGTACCACGAGCACATCGGTGGCGGTCGTTGCCCGATCGTCGACACCTGGTGGCAGACCGAGACCGGGGGCATCATGATCAGCCCGCTCCCCGGGGAGACGGTCACCAAGCCCGGGTCGGCCACCTTCCCACTGCCCGGGATCGGGATGGAGGTCGTTGACGACGAGGCCAACCCGGTGGAGCGCGGCGGCGGTTATCTCACCCTCACCCGTCCCTGGCCGGGGATGCTGCGCGGTATCTGGGGAGATCCGGAGCGGTTCATGGAGACCTACTGGAGTCGGTTCCCGGGGCGCTACTTCGCCGGTGACGGTGCCCGGCTCGACGACGACGGATACGTCTGGTTCCTCGGGCGCGTGGACGATGTGATGAACGTCTCCGGTCATCGGATCTCGACGACGGAGGTCGAGTCGGCCCTGGTCTCGCATCCGTCGGTCGCCGAGGCCGCGGTGGTCGGGGCGAACGACGCGACGACCGGTCAGGCGATCTTCGCCTACGTGATCGCGCGCGGAGGGGCCGAGGTCGACGTGGAGGGGCTCCGTTCCCATGTGGCCACCGAGATCGGGGCCATCGCCAAGCCCAAGGCGATCTTCGTGACACCCGACCTCCCGAAGACGCGGTCGGGGAAGATCATGAGGCGCCTCCTGCGCGATGTGGCCGAGGGCCGCAACCTCGGCGATACGACGACCCTGGCCGACGCGAGTGTCGTCGGCGAGCTGCAGCGGCGGGCTGCCGAGGGTCGCTCGGAGGACTGATCGCGCTCAGTCGCGGAAGTTCTGGAACTGCAGCGGGATCCCGAGGTCGGCGCCCTTCAGGAGCGCGATCACGGCCTGCAGGTCGTCGCGCTTCTTGCCCGAGACCCGCACCGACTCGCCCTGGGTCTGGCTCGAGACGCCCTTCGGCCCGCTGGCCTTGATGAGCTTGTTGATCTCCTTGGCCTTCTCGGACGAGATGCCGACCTTGATGGTCACCACCTGACGCACCGTGTTCTGTGAGGCCTCGGCGACATCGCCGTATTCGACACCCTTCAGGGAGACCCCGCGCTTGACCAGCCGTTCCTCGAGCACGACCCGGAGGGCGGCGAGGCGGTCCTCGCTCACGGTCTGGAGCGTGATGACCATGTCGTTCTGGTCGATGGTCGAGTTGGTGTTCTTGAAGTCGAAGCGGGTGGAGACCTCGCGCTGGGCCTGATCGACCGCGTTGCGCACCTCCTGCCCGTCGACCTCGGAAACGACGTCGAAAGTCGGCATGACGGTCAGGGTACCCGGGTGGGATCGGTCCGACAGCCGGTACCATCGCGGGTCGGCTCGACGAGTCGACACCAGGGTCGGTGCCCGAGCGGCCAAAGGGAGCAGACTGTAAATCTGCCGGCATTGCCTTCGGAGGTTCAAATCCTCCCCGGCCCACACAATCGAGATGTGACTGCTTCGGCT